>Ga0082335_1002830_pt1 | contig 30748 bp, 23 predicted proteins | sample Subgrocontami58m_FD_72375 | JGI IMG/M metagenome (GOLD analysis project Ga0082335, IMG submission 72375) | Subsurface groundwater microbial communities from S. Glens Falls, New York, USA - GMW37 contaminated, 5.8 m (SPADES assembly) (version 2) ...
GCGCAGCGCGGCCTTCGGCGCCGCGCCGAAGCCGACGGCCCGGACGTTCACGATCTCGGACGCCGTGCCCGGCATCCGGAAGCCGTACAGCTGCTCGTGCAGCGCGTTGAAGCGCTCCTCGAGCCCCGCCAGCCCGCCGGCCCTGACCTCGTCCGGCTCGATCGAGACGGGGATCTCGTAGCCCTGGCGGTGGTAGCGCATGTCCGCGTGGTACGAGATGCGCTGGATGTCGGGCGCGATCCCCTCACCGTCGAGCCAGGCCCGGGCGCGAGCGCCGAGCCCGTCGAGGATCGTTGCGACCTCCTCGCCACTCGCATCCCCGACGAGACGGATGTACGTCTGGGCGAACTCGTCGCGGAAGTCCGCCACGAGGTCGCCGAGCGCGCACAGCAGCCCAGGCGCCGGCGGCACGATCACGGGGAACGAGCCCATCAGCTTGGCGACCGCATTCGCGTGCAGCGGGCCGGCGCCACCGTAGGCGACGAGCGCGAACTCGCGCGGGTCGTGGCCCCGCTGCACCGACACGAGCCGCAACGCACCCGCCATGTTCTCGTTCACGATCGCGAGGATTCCCTCGGCGGCCTGCTCGACCGAGTCGAGGCCCATCGCGTCGGCGATCCGCTTCACGGCGGCGCGCGACGCCTCGACGTCGAGCCTCATCTCACCACCGAGCAGGCTGGGCGGCAGGTGCCCGAGCACGACGTTCGCGTCGGTCACGGTCGGATCCTCTCCACCCTTGCCGTACGCGGCCGGGCCGGGCTCGGCGCCCGCCGACTGCGGCCCGACGCGGAGCGCCTTCGTCAGCTCCGGCACGTGCGCGATCGAGCCGCCGCCGGCGCCGACCGTGTGCACGTTCACGGACGGCACCTTGATCCGGAACTGCCCGATCGAGGTCTCGCGGCCGATCGTCGGCTGGCCGTCCTGGCAGAGGGCGACGTCCGTCGACGTGCCGCCCATGTCGAAGGTGAGGATGTCCTTGTAGCCTGCCTTCGTCGCCACGTAGAGCGCGCCGGCGACCCCGCCCGACGGGCCCGAGATGACACCGTAGATCGGGTTTCGCGCAGCCTCTGCGGTCGTCATCAGGCCGGCGTCCGAGCGAAGGATGTTGACCTCCGCGCTCGCGCCCGCGGCGGCCAGCTCGCTCTGCAGGTGGTTGACGTAGCTCTGCACCTTCGGCCGCACGTACGAGTTCATGCACGCCGTGAGCGCCCGCTCGTACTCGCGGAACTCCGGCAGCACCTCCGCCGAGAGGGTGACCGGGAAGCCCGGGTAGAGGCGCTCGACGATCTCGCCGATCCGGCGCTCGTGGGCCCCGTTCACGTACGAGTTGATCAGCGCGACGGTGAGCGACTCGACTCCGGACTCGACGAGGTCGCGGACGATCTCCTCGGCCTGGGCCTCGTCTACCGGCACGAGCGTCGTGCCGCGCGCGTCCATGCGCTCGAGAGCCTCGCGCGTGTCGGCGAGCGACGCGGGCGGATCGGGCTTCACCATGATGATCCACCCTGCGAGCGGTCCGGGGGTCTGCGAACGGGCGAGATGGAGGATCTGCTTGAAGCCCTCCGTGGTGATCAGCCCGACGCGCGCTCCCTTCGATTCGAGCACCGCATTCGTGGCGACGGTGGTGCCGTGCAGGATGTTGCGCAGATCGCCGGCGCCGATGCCGGCCTCCTCGCAGATGCGGCGGACGCCCGTGAGCACACCCTCCGACGGGTCGCCCGGCGTCGAGGGCGTCTTGACGCGGTACTGCGTCGCGCCGCTTTCGTCGTTGACGAGGAAGAGGTCGGTGAACGTGCCTCCGACGTCGACTCCAAGCCTGTAGCTCATCTCTCGCTCTCCTTTTCAGCCGGCCACCGGCGCGAACGTGCCGGCCCGATAGACCTGTCCCTCGAGCTGACGCCCGAGCACGCCGTCCAGCCATGCCGCCACCTCGATCAACGCGTCGAGGTCGATGCCCGTCTCGATCCCCTCGCCATGAAGCAGGTAGACGAGGTCGTCGGTCGCGATGTTCCCGGTCGCACGTGGCGCGAAGGGACAGCCGCCGATCCCGCCGAGCGACGCGTCGAGCACGGTGGCCCCGGCCTCGACCGCCGCAAAAGCGTTCGCGTAGCCGGTGTTTCGCGTGTTGTGCAGGTGCACGCCCACGGGAGGCCCGAGCCGCACCGCGTCGCCGACCAGGCGCCGCACCTGGCGCGGCACGCCGACGCCGATCGTGTCGGCGAAGACGAGCTCGTCGGGACCGGCCTCGACCAGCTCCGCCGCGATCTCGAGGATCCGCTCCGGCTCCACTCGGCCCTCGAACGGGCAGCCGAACGACACCCCGATCGTCACGGCCGCGCGGCGGCCGTCCTCGTGCGCGCGCTCGACGATCCGCGAGGCGGCGGCGATCGAGTCGGCGACGGAAGCGCCCTGGTTCCGCTGGTTGAACGTCTCGGTCGAGGCGAATGCGAAGTGCACCTCGTCGAGATCGGTCGCGGCGAGCCGGTCGTAGCCCTTGTCGTTCAGAACGAGGCCCGCGTAGACGACTCCGGGCCGCCGCTCGACCGCCTGCACGACCTCCTCCGCGCCCGCCATCTGCGGCACGCGGGCCGGGTTGACGAAGCTGACTGCCTCGATGCGCGGGACGCCGGCCCCGGCCAGGCGGTTCACGAGCTCGGCGCGGACGGCCGGCTCGAGCACCTTGGCGTCGTTCTGCAGGCCGTCCCGGGGCGCGACGTCGCAGATGACGACGCTCACAGGACGCCCTGCTCCTTCAGCTGCGCGAGCTCCTCGTCGGAGAGCCCGAGCAGGCCGCCGTAGACGTCGCGGTTGTGGCTCCCCTCCTCCCACGTCGCCGACCAGCGCACCTCGCCCGGCGTCTCGGAGAACTTCGGCACGATCCCGGGGCCGACGTACTCGCCGAATTCCGGATCCTGGTGCTTCACCAGCATGTCGCGCGCGCGGAACTGCTCGTCCTCGAAGATGTCGGCCATCGTGTAGATCGGCCCGCAGATCACGCCGGCCTCGTTCAGGAGCCGGTCGATCTCGGCGGCGGTGTGCCGGCCCGCCCACTCGGCGACGATCCCCTCGAGCGCCTCCTGGTTCTCGCCGCGCGCGAGGTGAGTCGCGTACTTCGGGTCGTCCGCGAGCTCGGGCTGCCCCATCGCTCCGCAGAGCCGCCGGAAGACGGTGTCCGCGTTCGCCGCGATCACCATCCACTTGCCGTCGCTCGACTTGAAGGTGTTCGACGGCGCGACGCCCTTCAGCCCGGTGCCGCCGGGCCCGCGCACGATCCCGAGTCGGTCGTACTCGGGAACCATGCTCTCGAGCAGCGCGAAGCAACCCTCCATCAGCGAGACGTCGACGACCTGGCCGCGGCCGCCGCCGAGCACGTCGCGCCAGTAGAGCGCGGCGAGGATCCCCTGCACCGCGAACATCCCGGCGAGCGAGTCGCCGAGCGAGATATGGATCCGCGGCGGGGGCTCGCCGGGGAAGCCGTTAATGTAGCGGATCCCGCCCATCGCCTCGGCGACGGAGGCGAAGCCGGCGCGAGGCGCGTACGGGCCCGTCTGTCCGTAGCCGGAGACGCGCGCGATCACGAGCTTGCGGTTCGCCTCCCAGAGTCGCTCGGGTGCGAGGTTCCACTTCTCGAGCGTGCCGGGACGGAAGTTCTCGACGAGGACGTCGCTGCGCTCGACCAGCTTGAGCAGCAGCTCCTGGCCGCGTGCCTCACGCAGGTTGAGCGTCACGCACTTCTTGTTGCGCGACTGGACGGGCCACCACAGCGAGCGGCCCTGGTAGCGAGCGTGGCCCCAGTCCCGGAGCGGGTCGGGCTGTCCAGGCGGCTCGGCCTTGATGATCTCGGCGCCCATATCGCCGAGCAGACGCCCGGTAAACGGACCGGCGAGCAGCATCCCGAGCTCGACGACGCGAACGCCCGCCAGCGGCCCGGGCCCGTCGGTGTCGCGTGTGAGCGCCTGCGGCGCGACAGCCGTGTCTGTCACGCGTCAGCCTCGAGCTCGCGAACGTGAGCAGTGAGCACGTCACGCGCCTCGAAGATGTGCTCCTTCATGACCATCTCCGCACGCTCGGCATCCCGAGCCGCGAGCGCTTTCACGATCTGTCGATGGGAGTGGACGGAGATTCGCGTCTGGTCCGGCGAATACCAGATGTACGACCGGTAGACGAGCGGTATGTCCATGACCTTACGAACCATCTCGCCGAGCCTCTGGCTCCCCGCCGCGTCCAGGATCGTCCTGTGGAAGAAGAGGTTCTCCTTGACGAGCTCGAACAGGTCGTCCCTGCCCCCGCGGAGCGCGTCGAACCGCTCGCAACTCTCGTGCAGTCGCTCGACGTCCCCGTCGGAGATCCGCCCCGCCGCGCGACGGGCGGCGTAGCCCTCGAGCAGGGCCCGGAGCTGGTAGAGGTCGTCGAGGTCCTCCGCCGTGTGGGCGCGGACGGTTGCGCCGCGATTCGGCGCGGCATCGACGAGGCCCTCCGCATGCAGGACGAGAAGAGCCTCCCTGACGGGCGTCCGGCTGATCCCCAGCTCCCGCGCGAGTTCCTCCTCCTTCAAGCGCTCGCCAGGATTGAGCCTCCCATCGATGATTGCCGTGCGGATGAGCTCGGTGGCGGCGCCGCTGGCGCTGCGAACGAACAGCTCGCCGCCCTCAAGGATCCTCGTCACACTGCGGAAAGATACATTATGCAATCGGTGCAGCCATGGCCCCCTCTCCTGTTCCGCCACGAAGAGGACGCGAGCGGTCTCGTCTCGGCCGTCTTCCGCGACGTGCGCCGCCGGATGCCGTTCGTGCCAGCGGTCTTCAAGGCACTCGCCGTCGAGCCTGCCGCCCTCGAGCTCGCGTGACTCCAGGCGCGCGCGATCTACAACGATCCCCGATCGCAGGCGTCCGGTGAGCGGCTGCGAGAGGCGGCACACGCGCCGCTCGAGTACCGAGCGAGCCGTGTGTGAGGCCGTCGACCCTTCGTCGAGAAGTTGCCGAGCATGCTCCTCATCGTCACGTCGCTCTGGCTCACGCTCGAGGACGCCCTGCCGCTCGGGCCACGACCGGAGCCGCGGTGCCCGAGGACAGGAGCGAGCACCCGCTCTACGCGGCGACCAGAGCCGTCTACGGCACCAGCTACGTTCCGAGCCGTGGCAGGCGATCGGGCCCTTCCTCCGCTCGCCGGAAGGCGGTGAGCTCGTCGCCGTGCTCGCGGCTGCCGCGGAGGCGGAGGCGCTCGGCTACCGCGCGGCCGTGTGCTTCGAAGGAGAGAGCGTCCGTCCGATCCTCGTGCAGTTCAGCCGTGCCCTGCCGCTCAACCTGGTCTTCGCCTGCGCTGCCGGAGGTTGCATGCTGTATTCAGAATAACCCTTGACAAGATACCTTCTAAGCAACAATGATCGAGCCCAGCGGAACACCAGCGTGTTCCTAGCGCGGCCAGGAGCTGTCCGATTCGGCTGAAGGGGTGCACATGGGTGTTGTAATCGGGGTGGATACTGGCGGTACCTTCACGGACACCGTCGCCATAGACGAGGACGGCAAGATCTCGATCGGCAAGGCGCCGTCGACTCCTCCCAGCTTCTGGCAGGGCGTTCTCGACTCGCTCCGCCACTGCGCCGCTGCGCGCGGCGGCGCAGTGGCGGAGCTGCTCGGCGACTGCTATCTGTTTACCCACGGCTCGACTGTGGCGACGAACGCGATGGTGACGCGCAACGGGGTCAAGACGGGCCTGATCACGACGCGCGGACACGAGGATGTGATGTCGATCATGCGGGCCTATGGTCGCATCGCGGGCCTGCCCGATGACCAGCTCCGCCACCCGGTCGCGACCAACAAACCGGAGCCAATCATTCCCAAGGCTCTGCGACGCGGAGTGACAGAGCGCGTCGACAAGGCCGGCGAGGTCGTGGTGCGCCTGGATGAGGCCGAGGCTCGGACCGCGATCGATGAGCTCCTGGCGGAGGGAGTCGAGGCGATCGCGGTTTGCCTGCTCTGGTCGTTCATGAATAGCGAGCACGAGCTGCGCATTCGCGAGCTGATCCACGAGCGCGATCCTGAGATCCCGGTGACGCTCTCCGCGGAGCTGGTCCCGGTGCTCGGAGAGTTCGAGCGCTGTTCGACGACGGCAGTCAATGCCTACCTGTCGAAGACGGTCCACAACTACTACAGTGGCCTCCAGCAGAGGCTCGAGGAGAATGGCCTGACGGTTCCGCCACTGGTGGTCCAGGCGGCCGGCGGTTTGTTGAGCATCGAACGCGCGAGCGAACGCGCCGTTTCGTCGATCGGGTCCGGTCCCGTCGCCGGTGTGCTGGCCTCGCGGTTCCTCGGTGACCAGTTGGGGTTCAAGGACATCATCTGCACGGACGTCGGGGGGACGACCTTCGACGTCGGGCTGATCCTGAACGGCGAGCCGGAGAGTGCGATCGAGCCGAGCATCGGCCAGTACCCGCTGGCGATACCCATGGTGGAGGTTGTGTCGATCGGCGCGGGCGGTGGCAGCATCTGCCGCGTCGACTCCCACGGAATCCTCCACGTCGGGCCAGAGAGCGCAGGCGCTTCACCCGGGCCGGTCTGCATCGGTCAGGGTGGCACGGAGGCGACACTTACCGATGCAGATCTCGTCCTCGGTTTCCTCGACCCCGACTACTTCCTTGGGGGCGAAATGAGGCTCGATCTGGCGGCCGCGCGCAAGGCGATCGAGGAGCAGGTGGCGAAGCCCCTGGGCCTTAGCGTCGAAGAGGCCGCGGCGGGCATCGTGGATGTTGCCAACGCACACATGGCGGACTTGATTCGAGTCCAGACCGTGCAGCGAGGCTTCGATCCGCGTGACATGGTGCTTTTCGCCTACGGGGGAGCTGGCCCGGTCCACGCTGCGGGATATGGCGGCGACATCGGCGTCCGCGAGATCGTAATTCCAGCCACGGCATCCCTCTTCTCCGCCTTCGGAGCTGCCGTATCGGACATCCACCATCGGTATGAGACGTCGCGGAAGATCTCATTCCCCTGCCCCCCCGGGCTGCTCAGGGACGTGTTCGCCGACCTTGAGAACGCCGCCATGTCCGACCTCGAGTCGGAGGGCGTCGCCCCCGAGAACAGGACGCTGCGCCGGGAGGTCGACCTCCGCTATCACCTCCAGATCCACGAGGTGCCTGTGGCCGTGCCCAACGGGCCTCTCACCGAGGCGGAGATCGCCTCCTTGGAGAAGGCCTTTCACGAGGCCTATGAGCAGAGGTATGGACATGGAACCGTGCTCAAAGGAGGCGCAATCGAGATCGCGAAGCTGCGGGTCGATGCCGTCGGTTCCGTTCCGAAGCCGGCCATGCCGCCACAGCCCGCCGGGGATAGTGACTGCCGCGAGGCCATCGTCCACGAACGGCCGGTGTTCTTCCCCGGCACAGGTGGCTTCACGTCGACTCCGATTTACCGCGGCGAGCGGCTGCGATCGGGCAACCGTCTCGCGGGCCCCGCCATCATCGAGTACGTGACGACCAGCGTAGTCGTGCCGGCCGGCCTGGCGGCCGAGGTGGATCCGTACCTGAGCATACGCTTCAAATGATGGGGCCACACACTGCCGGACGAGATGATCGTGAGGGGGTTAGATAGCTATGACAAGCAAGAAGAAGGCCGTGACCAAACTGGATCCGATCACTTTCGAGATCATCCGCAACCGGCTCATCTCGGGGCTTACCGAGGCGGGCATCACGCTCATCCGCACCTCTGGGTCCGAGGTCACCTTCGCGTCCCGCGATTACGCCCAAGCCTATTACACCGGCGCCGGAGCGCTCCTGTACTGCGCTCCCGCCAACCTCCTCCACGTCTTCGGCATGGCCAACCTGGTCAAGCATCTGCTCGGGAAGTACGGTCAGGACGGCGTTCAAGAGGGCGACCAGTTCGTTTTTTCGGAGCCATATCTTGCGGGCATGCATGCGCCTGACGTCGGCGTCGTGGCGCCCATCTACTGGGAAGGAAAGTGCGTCGCATTCTGCGCCAGCCTGAGCCACCAGGCCGAGATCGGCGCGGTTGACCCGGGAGGCTTCTGCCCACGCGCGACTGAGAGTTACCACGAAGGCCTCCGCATGGTCGGACTGCGCGTGATGAATCGCGGCGAGCGAGTGGAGGGTGCCTTCGACACGATGCGCAACCTGGTGCGCATCCCCGAGGAGTTCGAGCTCGAGATCTTGGCCAAGGTGGCTGCCAACAACGTGCTCATCAAGCGATACCAGGAGCTGGTAACGCGCTTCGGGATCGACACGATGGAGACCATGGACACCGAGCTCATCGACTACTCCGAGCGCCTGAGCCGTGAGCGTCTCCGAGAGATGGCGGACGGAACCTGGACATCGGTCACCTACCTCGACCACGACGGCAGCGAAAACAACATCTACAGGATCCCGCTGAAGGCGACGAAGAAGGGTGATGAGCTGACCTTCGACTTCACCGGGGCCGCCGGAATGGCTCCGACCTTCGTCAACGCGACCCTTCAGTGTGCGATGGGCTGCGCCTTCTCTGTCCTAGCATCGCGCCTCTTCTGGGACGTGCCGTGGAATGAGGGTCTGATGCGGGCCGTGAAGCTCAACGTCCCCGAGGGCAGCATCATCAACGCGACGTTTCCCGCGCCAGTGAGCGGAGGAATGCCGGCAGGCGGGGGAGTCAACGTCTTTGCCGTCCAGGACGTCCTCAGCAAGATGATGCTGGCGAGCCCGAAGTACCGTGCTGAGGCAGCCGGCGTTTTCGGATTCTCCGCTCAACTCGTGATTGCCTTCGGAACGGTCAGCGATGGGACATTCTACGCCTGGGTGATGATGGAATGCATGTCCGGCGGGATGGGCGGCCGGACGTACTCCGACGGGGTGGACACTGGCCTGTCGATCCAGACGCCTCGCTCCACGATCTCTAACGTCGAGCAGTACGAAGCCCTCTACCCCGCGCTGCTGCTGTTCCGCCGCGAGAAGCAGGATTCCGGCGGGGCGGGACAGTTCCGCGGCGGCGTGGGCGGGGAGATGGCCATGGTGATCCGCGGTACCGGCTCGGGCTACATGGACTGCGTGCTCGCCTCGTCCGCGATCGAGCCGGCCCTCGCCACCGGCCTCGGTGGTGGCTATCCGGGGCCTCAGGGCCAGCAGGTGACTATTTCCGGCGCCGACGTGTTCCAGCAATTCGAGCAGAACAAGCTGCCGACCGAGCTGTCCGACATCAAAGGCACGTCCGCCGCGACGCCGGCGAAGGGATACGTCCGGATCAACGAAGGTGACGTCTTCTACTTTGCATGGCATGGCGGCGGGGGCTTCGGAGACCCGCTTGACCGCCAATCTGAGTTCGTCTACAAGGACGTCGACGAGGGCCTCGTCTCTGAGGGCGTAGCGCGCGACGTCTACGGCGTCGCGTTCGGCGGCGACGGCGCTGTCAATGACGGCGAAACCCAGGCGCTCCGTCAGCACCTCCGCCAGGACCGCCTGGCGGCGCGGGCTGAAATGAAGAACGGGGAGCTAGAGCCGGTGCCGATCGAAAGCGATGCGAGGACCACGGTCCTCGAGAATGTCCAGATCTTCAAGGCTGCGGACGGCACGTCCCACTATTGCTGCCGGCAGTGCGACAACGCCCTCGGGCCGGCCGACCAGAACTTCAAGGTCTACGCCGCCAAGCGAGTCCGTTCCTACTCGGACATGATGGCTCTCGGGCTGCTCGTGGCCGACTCGGATCGGTTCGTAATCCGCGAGTTCTTCTGTCCTGGCTGCGGAACTATGTTCGACATCGAAAGCGTCCTTCGAGACGAGGAATATCTCGACACTCGGATTGACGACCAGGTGGCAGGAGTGGCTGGAACGTCCCGCAGGGCGGGGTAGTCCACCCGCATGGGGCACCGCATCGGCATCGACGTCGGCGGAACGTTCACGGATCTCTTCGTCGCGCTCGAGGGTGGCCGCTTTCAGACGGCCAAAGTGCCGTCCACGCCAGGCGATGAGTCGCAGGCAGTACTGGGCGTTGTCAAGGCGGTTGCAGCCTCAGAGAGCGCTTCGCTCGACGACTTCATGGGTGCGACGGACGAAATGATCATCGGCACCACTGTGGCCACCAACGCAATGCTCGAGGACAACGGCGCCACCGTTGGGATGCTGACCACCGGCGGGTTCCGCGACCTCATCGAGCTGCGCCGCAACTACAAAGAGAGCGTGACCGACCTCGCTCTCCCCGCGCCCTTCGCGATTGCCCCCCGACGCCGACGTCTGGGTGTCCAGGAGCGGGTCGACCACGCGGGCAGAGTGGTTGTGCCGCTCGACGAGGAGGAAGCCCGCCGGCAGGCGATCCGGCTGCGGGAGCAGGGGGTGGACAGCGTTGCGATCTGCTTCCTCTTCTCCTTCATGAATCCCGTCCACGAACTGCGTGTGGCCGAGATCGTGGGGGAGGAGATTCCCGGCGCCTATGTGGTCCTGTCTCACCAAATCCTGCCCAACATCCGTGAGTTCGAGCGGTTTGCCACGACACTGGTCAGTGCGTTCGTAGGTCCGCAACTCGCCGCCTACCTGCAACGCCTGCAGGCCGGGCTCCGGGAGCACAGCTTCGGGGGCGAGCTCCTGGTGATGCTTTCCAACGGTGGCATGATGCCGGTCGGTTTCGCCGAGCGGGCCTCGGTCGAGACGGTGCTGAGCGGGCCGTCGGGCGGCGTGGTCGCCGGCGCCGCCCTCGGAGCGTTGAACGGCTACCCGAACGTGATCACGGTCGACATGGGGGGCACCAGCTACGACGTGTGTTTGATCACTGACGCCCGCCCCGAGCTCAGCCGCAACTACTGGATCAACCGGCAGCGCGTGGCCCTGCCGATGGTGGACGTTCATACCATCGGCGCTGGAGGCGGCTCGATCGCTTGGATCGATCCCGGCGGGGCGCTCCGGGTCGGGCCAAAGAGCGCGGGCGCCGTCCCCGGACCAGCCTGCTACGACCGCGGCGGAACCGAGCCGACGGTGACCGACGCTGACCTCGTGCTCGGCTACCTAAACCCGGAGTACTTCCTCGGCGGCCAGATGGCACTCCGCCGCGATCTTGCCGAAGAGGCGATCCGATCCCACATCGCCGAACCCCTTGGGATGGACGTCACATCGGCCGCGTCCGCCATCTTCAAGCTGATCAACCACGCGATGACCAATGCCATCCGACGGGTGTCGGTGTCCCGAGGCAGGGATCCGCGGGACTACTGCCTCCTGGCCTTCGGAGGCGCCGGCGCGATCCATGCCGGCGCTCAGGTTGGTGATCTCGGCGTGCGGACGATTCTTGTGCCCAAGCAGGCCTCGGTCCTCTCGGCCCTCGGCACCCTCATCGCCGACTTTAAGCTCACTCGTGTGCAGGGCTTCCACACCCGTTCGCAGGAGCCCGATCTGGACGGCATGAGCCAGGTCTTTTCCCGGCTCGAGGATGAAGCTCGCGCTCACATCGGGGAGCAGGACAACCTGATCGCCGTGGAGATCCAGCGGTTCATGGACATGCGCTATCCACGGCAGGTTCACGAGGCTGTGATACCGATCGCGGCCTCGGCGGACGGCAGCGTGACCTCCACTGAGTTCGACGACGCTCTCGTGCGCTTCGCCCACGAACACCGCCGGCTCTACGGGTACGCTTTGCCCGAGCGGCCCGTGGAGGTGATCAACCTCCGTCTGGAGGTCGTCGGCCGGCGTGAGCCCATCGACCTCGGTCGGGGGGAGTTGGGAGAGGAGAATGCCGACGCGGCCGTGAAGGCAGTGCGCAAGGTCTATTTCGAGGCGGCTGACGGCTACGTGGACACCCGTATCTTCGCCGGCGAGTTGCTCAAGCCTGGCAACCTGATCCACGGTCCGGCGCTGGTCGAAGAGCCAGACACCACGGTCGTCGTGTACCCCGGATACCGGCTGCTGCTGGACGAGCGCTTGACCTACCGCCTCGAGTGGGAAGGCGGGGAAGGTGCGGCCACACCATGAGCTCGCCGCACGCCGAGGCGGTACAACAGGCCGTCAGGACGATGGCGAAAGTGCTCGAGGGCTCGCTCAGCGTCGATCTCGAGGGTGAAGTCCAGGACAGCGTGGTGGCCGTCGGCGACGGGTCCGGCCGGATCGTCGCGATCAACGCGCTGGCACACCTGGGTAGCGCCGCGTCCGCGCTCGCCGGCATCGTTGCTGCCTTCCCGGCCGGCCTCCAACCTGGCGACGCAGTGGTCTGCAACGACCCGTATTCCGGAGGCACACATCTCCTCGATCTGACGCTGTGTCTAGCCGGCGACGTCGGCGCCTCCAGGGTTTTGCTCCTCAGCCGGCTCCACATTCGTGACATTGGGGGCGAGGTGCCCGGTGGCTTCCACGACAGCGCCCGCGAGGTGTGGGCAGAGGGTGTCCGCCTGCCGCCTTTGCTGGTATGGCGCCGAGGAACGTTCGACGATCCGACCGCAGGCACCGTTCTGCTCAACTCGCGGTTTCCCGAAGATGTGCGCAATAGCATCAACCTGATGCATCACGCATGCAACGACGGGCTCGGAACGCTGGCATCCGCATCGCCGTCGTTGGACCTCGCCGGCCCCCTCGCCGACGGCACCATTGCATCCGCCGCCCTGCTCCAGCGCGCCACGACAGACGTCGGAAGCGGTGAGGCTTCCTTCGAGCATCCGGGCGGGACATCCGTGGTCCGTGTCCGTGCCTCGAAGAGCGGCGATTCGCTTCGCCTCGACCTGACGGAGAGCGATCCCCGGGGGGAGGGTCCGTATAACGCAGCTCTGGGCCTAACTAGGACAGCCTCGGCGTGGCCTGTCGCCAGCGCCATGTCGCAACTCGACCTCGGGCCCGTCAACGGCGCCCTCCTCGAGCACCTGGAAATCGTCACGGAACCCGGCTCCGTGGTTGATGCGGCGTTCCCGTCGGCGGTGGGATACGGGCCGTTCGGACCGGGGCCCGCGACCGTCAGGGCCGTCGCGGCAGCCCTGGCGCCGATGTTCGCAAGCATCAATTTCGACAATGCCGATCCTGGCGCCGTCAGTGGCGTTGTTCCAAGAGAGGTGGGTGCGAACAGTGGTTGATTCGATCACGGCCGAGATCGTCCGCGGGTACCTGCTGAGTGTCACCGAGGAGATGAACGACATCATCAGCATGACCGCCATGTCGCCCGTCTTCAACGAGGGCCACGACTACTCCACCGCGATCTTCGCGATGCAGGACCGAGAGATCGATCTGGTGGCGCTCACGATCGCGCTTCCTGAGCACATCTTTGCCTCCAAGGCGTCCGTGGAAGAGATGATGCGGGTATTCGGGGCGGATCGGTGGAGCCGGGGCGACGTCGGCCTGGTCAACGACCCCTACCACGGCGGAAGTCACCTGCCCGACATGACGGTGGCAATGCCGGTGTTCGCCGGCGATCGGCCGCTCCTCTTTCCCGTCGTTCGCGCTCATCAACTCGACGTCGGCGGACCGGTTGCGGCCTTCAAGAATGTGATGGCGCGAGACATCTGGCAGGAGGGCTTTCGCATTTACCCCATCAAGGTGTTCGAGGCGGGCGAACGTCGCGATGACGTCTGGCGGATGCTGGTCGCCAACACGCGGTTGCCGACCGACGTCGACAACGACCTGAGCGCCATCATCGGGGCATGCCGGGTTGCCTCCGAACGGCTGGAGGCGCTCCTGGCCAAGTACGGGGCGACCGCAGTTGAGGAGTCGCTCCAGCTCATGCTCGCCAACACCGAGCGGCAGTTCCGCGAGCACGTCACAGCCTGGCCGGACGGCGAGTATGACGGCGTCAGCCTCGTCGACTCTGACTGGGCCGGGACCGTCGACATCGACATACGTGCGAAGGTGACGGTCAAGGGCGACAGCCTCGCCGTCGACTTCACCGGTACGCACGAACAGTGTCCAGGGATCGTGAACAGTCCACCCGGCAACTCGATGTCGTGGGTCTACATCCCCTTCACCACGCTCTTTCCTGACATCCCGGTCAATTCCGGCCTCTTCCGCGCGATCGATGTCGTGCTCCCGGAGGGGACGGTCGTCAACCCGATCCCTCCAGTTCCGACCGGACAGTCCACGACCTCCTGCGGGGAGAACATCGGAGATGCCGTGATGAAAGCGATCGAGAAGATCGCTCCCGAGAGGACCGCCTTCTGTGGTATCGACCTCTGCTTCCTCTACCAGTGGGGCATCGACCGCCGCTACGGAACCTTTTATCTGGGCCTGGACTATCTTGCCTCGGCCGTCTGCGCGGGCGGTGCCTATGGCGCCGACGGTTGGGGTGCCTATGCGGCCACGCACTCTGGACTGCGGTTAGCGACGGTGGAGGTGACTGAGCTCCAGTATCCGTTCCAGTACCTGGAGCTCGACTACATAACCGATAGCGGTGCTCCCGGACGCTGGCGCGGCGTGCCCGGCTGCAAAATGGTTCGGAAGAACACCGAAGATGCGATGGGGGATGCCCGGGTCAACATCCTGGTCTGCGGCAGCCGCCATCCCGCCTCCGGGTTCGCGGGAGGTAGTGCGGGCGTTGGCAATTACTTCGTCATCGATCCCGATACCCCGAACGAGACAAAGGTCGAGACCTTCGCGTTCCGAGTGCCCTCGCCGCCGGGGCAGGTGGTCATCAGCAGGAAGGGCGGAGGCGGCGGTTGGGGAAATCCCCTCGATCGGGACCCGGACGCGGTGCTCGCTGATGTCCTGGACGAGTATGTCTCCATCGAAGGCGCGCGCCGTGACTACGGCGTGGTAATCGATCCGGCGCCCCTCGCCATCGACGAGGCGGCGACCACGGCGCTGCGGAGTTCTCTGTGACCCGATTCGAAGGGCGCATAATCGCCACGCCGAGTGGTTCGGCGAAGGAGTCGTCCGTTGGCGCGCATTAGCGATGAAGTCGTGATCGTCGGTATCGGCGAGACGCGCGTCGGGAAGCTGCCAGGACTGCAGCCGGTGCAGATACAGGCCATGGCCGTCAGGGATGCGGTCGATGATGCGGGCCTGATGCTGAAGGATCTGGACGGTCTCCTCAATCTCGACCCCTATGTCACACCGAGCAGCATGTTCGCGACGACGCTGAGCGAGTACCTTGGACTCAAGCCACGGTTTGTCTCGACTATCGATGTCGGTGGCACGGTGACAGGAATGACGATGATCCAGCAGGCGATTTGGGCGATTGAATCGGGGTATTGCGAAACGGCTGCATGCGTCTACGGCGAAAACAGTGCCACTGTCCGCCCGCCCGGAGTACAAGGGCTGCACATGCACAACCTACTGGGAGGCGAGGAGTGGGAGGAGCCGTTCGGCTGCCAAGGGATGGTGATCCCCTACGCTCTGGTTGCGCAACGCTACATGGACCAATACGGGGCGACCACTGAGGATCTCGGAGCCGTTGCCGTGACGACTCGGAAGCATGCGCTTCTCAATGACAACGCCCAAATGAAGAAGCCTCTTGACTACGAGGAGTACTTGACGGGACGCATGATCAGCACGCCCCTGCGGCTCTACGACTGCTCCCTCGTGTCCGACGGCGGTGGGGCGCTCGTACTCACTACGGAGCGCCGGGCCCAGCAGTTGGGGGCTCGATACGTATACGTCCGCTCGATGGCTATGCGTTGCACGCATAACTCCGCTGTTGCACTGCCCGACGTCGAGGAGCTTGGCATGCGGGACGCGGCTGCGGATTGTTTCGCAGCGGCGGGCGTCGGTCCGGAAGATATGGACGTACTACTTCTGCACGATGCCTTCACGATCTCGGTTCTGATAACGCTTGATGCCATGGGCTTTTCCGCTCCAGGCGAATCCGGCGCTCTAGTCAGGTCAGGCGCCACGGCGCTCGGTGGGCGCTGGCCGGTGAATCCCCACGGGGGCCTCTTATCGCAGGCACACATCGGCGGTATGTTGCATCTCACTGAAGCTGTGCGCCAGCTACGGGGAGAGGCGGGTAGCAGGCAGGTGCCAGACGCCAGGCTTGCGGCTGTGAGCGGCAACGGCGGCGTCTTCTCAGTGTGCGGCGTCATGATCATGGAGGCCTCCTGACGATGGGCGAAATCCTCGCTATCCTTCCCCAGCGCACGGACGATAGCCGCGAATTTTGGGATGGCTGCAACCAGCGGCGCCTATTACTTCGGCGGTGCGATTCCTGCGAATCCGTCTTCTACTACCCCCGGAGCTCATGTCCGGTCTGCGGGTCGCAGCGACTCTCTTGGGTGGAGAGTTCCGGCTCTGGCACCGTGTTCGCTTTCACCCGAGTTGAGGTTTCGTTCTATGGCAATCAGTGGGAGTCGCAGTTGCCGTACATTGTTCTGCTCGTTGACCTTGCCGAAGGTCCAAGAATGCTGAGCAGGCTAGTTGGCGAGACAGAAGGACTCTGCACCGGCGCTAATGTCCATGTTGACTTCGTTGTGGTCGAAAATCAGTGGTTGCCATTTTTCCGTCTCCAGCCGAACAGTGGTGTTGCGTGAAAACGGGGTCCACTGGTCAAATCGCCCGGCTGCTGAACCCTCGGAGCATCGCCGTCGTTGGCGCATCGCAGGATCAAAACAAGTTGGCGGGGCAGATCATTCCGATGCTGACTACGAACGGGTTCAAGGGCGAACTGTTTCCTGTTAACCCGCGTTACTCAGAGGTTGCCGGGATCCCATGCCATGCATCCCTTAGAGATGTACGGGGCCCTATCGACCACTGTGTGATCATCGTTTCTCGTGCCCGCGTCAATGCAGTGCTTGAGGATTGTGCAGTGCTGGGTATTCCCGGAGGAAGCATCTATTCCTCCGGTTATGCCGAGGTGGATGAGGCTGGTCACCAAGCCCAAGAAGACCTGCGGCGCGCGGCAAAGGACATGGTCTTCTTGGGGCCAAACTGCATGGGCTTTGCGAACCTCGTTCACCGAGTGTTCGCAACCACCGCGCCGGCCCTCGATCATAACTCCGCTCTGGGCGACGTTGCCATCGTGTCCCAGAGTGGCGGGCTTGCCTTCGCTACCCTCGCATATTACGCCAGCCAAATGGGAATCAACCTGACGTACCTCGTCAACACCGGGAACACTGCTGGGATTTCGTATCGAGACCTAACTGGATACCTGTTCGAGGACGATGCCACCAAGGCTGTGTTGGCTGTCGCTGAGAGCGAAGTCGTAGCGGCGGAACTGATGTCCGCCGTCAGAGACTTCGGTCTGGTCAAGCCAGTGGTGCTGCTGAAGCTAGGGCGAGGGGATACCGGCGTCAGGATGGCTCAATCTCACACCGGCGCTCTAGCTGGCGACTATGCGCCGATTCGCGATTGCGCGGAGCAGCTCGGTATCGTCTGTGCGGACGACGTTGACGAGGCGTTGCATGCAGTAGACCTCCTGCGACATGGCTTCCGGCCGGAGGACTCGGATGGTCTAGCGGCGATCTGTATTTCCGGTGGCAACGTGACGCTTCTAGCGGACCTGGTTGATGCCAGCGATCTGCAGTTCGCACAGCTGGCCGAATCCACCCGGACGCAGCTCCGAGCGGTGCTGCCCGACTTCGTCTCGATCAACAACCCGGTCGACATCACGGCACTGGGTTACGAGCAGCCCGAGTTGCATCGGGAGGTGCTCCAAGTGCTGGCCGGTGACGCCGCTGTCCGGTGCCTAGTGCCGATCCTTACGACCATGGAGGATTACAGCCTGCTATGCAGTCTCCTCGCGGAGGTGAGCACAGCCCAGAGTTGCCCGTTGATCGTGCTCTGGACGGGCGGTAGCTACGACGAGAAGTCATTGCCCATCTTGCGCGCGGCCGGGGTTCCCGTGTTCAAGACAGCAAATGCGCTTGTGAGAACGTTGGCGTGCATGCAACGCGCTGTAGTGGCAGGTACGAGTGCCGATGAGATAGGCCTCACGCCGATCGTCGCCCATCTAGCGAAGAGCCGCGTCACTGAATCGGCCGCATACCAATTCTTGGCGGACGCAGGCCTGGCCGTCCCGCGGTGGGAAGCGTGCGTACGATCGGAGTTGGTTGCGGCCGCCGAACGGGTCGGCTACCCAGTGGTAATCAAGATCGATTCTGCGACGACCCACATCTCGGATAGTGGCGGGGTAATCGTCGGAGTTCGTAGCCCGGAGGATCTCAACGCGCGATCGGACGCGATCGCGCGCTTACCGGAGTCCGGTTTGCTGGTTGCAAAGTTCCTACCCGGAGCGGAGTTGATCGCGAGCACATTCATGCACCCGCACTTAGGGCCGCTGTTAATGCTTGGCTCCGGGGGAGTTCTCGTGGAGCTGCTCGCCGACGTAAGGTTCGCCCGGCTGCCGGTCACAAGGGCTCACATCGAGCGACTGCTAAGGAGGACGGCGATTGGCGGGATGCTGGCCACGGGCCACCGAGGTGCCGAGGGCTTCGACGCGGCTGCCGATTTTTTGCATCGCCTCTCGGTTGTCGCACTCTCGAGCGCATCCTCAATCAGTCAGATCGAATTGAACCCGATCACCGTCGGTTCACACGGCGCAGCCGCCGTCGACGCTGCTATCACGCTGCACGCCAGCGCCGACATCTAGCCGGAGGTTAGCTGGAGTGGAGCGCGGTGGATCCGGTTTCCAGTGCGCGATTGCGGCGCAGCGAGCCTGGATCCGTTGCTGACTACTACGCCGGATAACCTTCACGCTGTTGGCCCCCCAGTAGCCTCTCCGGCCTCGCCGATGAAGAGAGCGTTTCGCAGAGTCACGCCGAAGGCTCCTGCTTCTCTTGCACCGACTCGCTCACGCCGTGGAAGGCGAGTTCTGCTCCGTCGTCCTCGTCGATCTTCACGAAGCCGAACGTCCTGAGCCACTGCCCGAGGCCCGGAGCCCACGCTATGGTCACGGCCAGCAGCAGGCCTCCCGTGATCAGGCTAGATACGTACATGGGGGCGGCGATGATCACCAGCAACTCCTGCAGGATGCTGAGTGACAGCACTCCGGCCGCGATGCCGGCGGGGCTGCCGCGGCCGCCAGAGAGGCTGACGCCGCCGAGGAGGGCCGCCGTCGCCGAAAACGTGAGCTGGTCGAGCCCGATCTGAGGGCTCGCACTGGCAAGGCTGTAGTCCAGCAGCGCGCCGGGTAACGCCGATGCGACGGCGGCGACCACGAACACCCCGATCAGAATCCGATCGACGCGGACACCAGCCGTGCGGCTCGCCCGCCGGTCACCGCCGATTGCCCGTACGTCACGGCCAATTCGCGTGTATCGCATTACGAGCGCGGCGACGACGAAGAGGGCGACTGAGATGAGGCTGCGAGGTGAGAAGACCTGGGCGATCGGGTTGTCGAGCCACAACCCGACGTCGTAGTTGCTGTAGGCAACGCTCTTGTTGTGGCTGATGGTGTACGTGAGGCCGACCAGGACGAGGTACCCCCCCAGCGTGATGGGCATCGAGCTCATCCGTAGGGCTGCCACCAGCCCGCCCTGCACGGCGCCGACGACGACACCGACCCCGAGCGCCGCTAGCACCCCCAGCACCGGAGAGTGGGCGCCTGTCAGGACGGCCACCATGCCGCCCAGCACGTACATCGACGACACGGACAAGTCGAACTCTCCCGCGATAATCGTTAGCCCCAGCGCGAGCGCGACGAGCCCAAGTGTCCCGAAGTTCTGCATCACGTCGAAGATGTGCGCGGTGACCACCTCGTAGCTCGAGATCTGTGGCAACAGCGCCATCGCAAGCGACATCAAGGAGAGGATCACGAACGGCGACAGGCCGCGGAGACTGCCGCGGGCCTTGAGCTGACTCCAACGCACCGGCACTATCTGTTCCAGATCCGGCCGAGGTTCATCAGCACGACGACGATGACCACGATCAACCCCTTGACGAGGATCTGGATCCCGGTGCTGTACCCGCGCAGGAGGAGCATGTCTGAGACGGTTGCGATGGAAATCGCACCGATGACGGTTCGCACCACCGAGCCGCGGCCCCCCGTGACGGCGTTGCCGCCGACGAGCGCGGCAGCGATAGCGTCGTACGTGTAGGTGCCCGAGAGGAGCAGGGAGCCGTTTGCAGTGGCCGCACCGATCAGCACGCCCGCCGTAGCTGTGCAGAACCCCGCGATCGCGAACACGCCCACGGTGATGAGCGTGATGGGAAGTGCTGCAGCCCGGGCCGCCCCCCGATTCTCACCCATTAGGAACGTCTCGCGGCCGAAGCGCGTCTCGCGCAGGACTGCCTCGGTGATCACAGCGAGGACGAAGAACACGTAGATTCCAAACGGGATCCCGAGTACCGGTCTCGCGAGGTGCAGGTAGCTCGTTTCCCCGGTAGGAGGGAGGAGGCTGTGCCCGCCGGAGACCCATAGAGCCACTCCTTCCTGTAGGCCACCCGCGCCGATGGTCACGATGATGGGATTCGCGCCCCAGGCGCCGACCACGATTCCCTGCAGGCCGACGATCAGTGCACCGAGGCCCAGGGTGAGCACGATCGCCAGCCCCAGGCCGAACTGCAGCGCGTAGAGGAAGAACATCGCCGTGACAGCCGCAGTCGTCCCGAGGGAGAGCGAGAAGAGATTGCCGCTCAGCATGATCACCGTCATACCGACGGCGATGATGCCGACGAACGAGGTCGCCGTCAGGATCGCCTTGAAGTTCGCGAGCGTGAGGAACCCGTCGGTGGTGACCGCCCCGTACGCCAAGAGGGCGGAGACGACGAGCGCGACAGCTGCGACTGACGCCGTCTGGACACGCACGACACCTTCGAGCCTGCCGAGGCGCGGGTCCTGGGGCACGGAGCTCAGGATGGAGCTCCTTGCGCGCTGCCGTCCGGGCCGACAGGGGAACGGCTCGTGGTCATGTCCGCAAGGACGGCTGCAACATTGGCCTCCTTGCAGGGAACGACCGAGACAATTCGGCCCTCGAACATCGTCACGATCACGTCCGACAGCTCGAACACCTCCTCGAACTCGGTCGAGGCGAAGATGACCGCGTTCCCCTGCGCCGCCGCGTGTTGTACGAGAAGGTGGATGTCCGCTCGGCCACCGATGTCGACGCCTCTCGTCGGCTCGTCGAGCGCGAGCAGGACGGTTCCTCCGTGCTCGAGACCGCGGCCGAGCATGACCTTCTGCTGGTTCCCCCCGCTCAGGGTTGCGACAGGTGATCCGAGCCGGCCTTCGGCGACACCGACGAGCCCGGCCAGCCGGGCGGCGATGCGCCGGGCGCGACCTCTCACGATCATGCCGGCGCGGCTGATCTCGCGCAGGCGGACGGCCGTGAGATTACGCTCGACCGCCTGGTGGGAAAAGAGCCCCTCGGCCTGCCGATCGTTCGAGACGTACATCACACCGCCGTCGAGGGCGTGTCGCGGAGAGCTGATACGGATACGACGACCAGCGACGATGACGTTGCCGCGTGCTTCCGGGATGAGCCCGCCGAGAGCGCGGAGCACCTCGCTCGCACCCGAGCCGATCTGGCCCGCGAGGCCGACGATCTCGCCGCGTTTCACTTCCAAGCTGAAGTGGCGCACCCGACCTGGCACGTTGAGGTTGTGGATCTCGACCGCGGTCTCAGGGCGGACCTCATGCTCCTCGGCAGGCTCCTCCCCCACGTGCTCACCCTCTATCTCGCCGAGGATCAGGGCAATCAGGGACCTGCGGTCGAGTTCGTGGACACCATGCGTGCCGACGGCCTGGCCGTCTCGGAACACGGTGACGCGATCGCAGAGCGAGAAGATCTCGTCGAGACGGTGAGAGACGTAGATCACGCTGCGGCCCTGGGAGACGACCTCGCGAACCGCCCTGAACACGCGTTCGATCTCCCCCTTGCTCAGCGTCGCTGTCGGTTCGTCGAGGATGAGCAGCCGGGCATCGCGCCCGAGTAACCGGGCCATCTCGACGAGCTGACGCTCGCCGATCGCAAGCTGATCCACCGGAACGCTGAGCGGCACGTGCTGGAGATCGAGTCCGTCGAGGAGCTGCCGCGCCTTTCGTTGCAGCCGCCGCCGCCTGTGCAGCAGGGGCACGTGGAGGCTCCCAAGGAAGACGTTGTCCTCGACGCTGAGCGCCGGGACGAGGCTGAGCTCCTGATCGACAATCGCGATTCCGTGTGCCTGCGCCTGCTGTGGGTTCTGGAGGTGAAGCTCGTGACCATCCATGACGAGCGCTCCCGCGTCGGGGCGCACAAGGCCGACGAGGATCTTGACGAACGTGCTCTTCCCGGCACCGTTGTGACCGCAAATACCGTGCACCTCGCCGTCTCGGATGTCCAGTGACACACCGCGGAGAGCCTGAATGGGCCCATAGCTCTTGGAGAGGTCTTCGACCTTGAGCAGTCTCCGGCTTCCCGAATCGGCCGGCCCGTCTTGCTGCTCGACCACGGTCATCTCCGGGGTGGCAGCAATGGGACCCAGGTGCTCAATGCCCGGGCCCCATTGCTCGAGTCAGACCGTGTACTCGATCCGCCCTGGCTCAGTAGGTGCAGACCTTCGCGTACTTCGCCACGTTCGCCTTGGTGATCCGATACTCCTTGTTCAGGACCACCTTTGGCACGGTCTTGCCCTGAAGGATCGCGCTGACGACGTTCGCGGCGGAGGTTGCCTCCTGGAACGGCGCCTGCGTCGCCGTTCCGTACAGGGTGCCCTGTTTGATCGCCTGGATGCCGACTCCGAGGCAGTTGCTGCCGGTCACGATCAGGCCCTTGTTCTTCAGTCCGACCTTCACGCCGGCCTGCTCGGCGCCCTGGATGATCCCTACGGCCATGTTGTCGGCCATGCCGTAGGCGCCCTGGATGCCGCCCTTCGACGCATACTGCGCGAACAGCTGTTGCGCGACCGTCGCTGAGGTGGCCTGATCCCAGTTCGTGTCCTTGATCGCCACGACCTTGTACTGGGGGTACTTCTTCATCGCGGCCTTGAACGCCACGACGCGGTCCTGCACGATCAGCTGCGTCGCGGTTCCCGTCAGGGCGATGACGTTGCCCTTCGTGTAACCGGCCTCCTTCATCCCCTCGACGAGGTTCTGCGCGGCGAAGTTCCCGAGAGCCGTGTTGTCGGTCAGCACGGACGAGCGGACGAGCTTGTTGCCGGCGGGAGTCAGGCGACCGGTCACGTTCACCACCGGGATGCCCGCCTTCTGCGCGCGCGTGAGCGACGGGATGACGGCGTTCGGGTCGTCGGCCTCGTTCACGATCAGATCAGGCTTCCCCGCGATCAGCTGGTTCATGTTCTGCGCGCCCTTGGCGGGATCGAACGGAGTAGTCAGGACGGTGACCGTAGCCCCCTGCGCCTGCAGGTTTTTCTTGAACGTGTTGATCCAGGTGTTGCACCAGGGGTTCTGCTCGGTGCAGAACTGGAGTCCGACCTTCTTGCCCTTCAGGGGCTGCGCAGACGGAGCAGCCAAAGCGCCGAGAACGGCGGTTGCAGCGATGAGCAACGCGGCCGGCAGTACGAAACCCAGCCGAGCATGTGACCCAGGAAACCTCATGTGTCCTACCTCCTGACCGTGTAAGCCGACCACCCTCCGCCGTCGTCTACCGTGAGACAGGACGCCTCGGGCAAGCGGCGATGAAGCGCGCAGCAAGACATGACGGCAGGAGTCTAGCCCTCTCGAATCCTGGAATCAAGGCAGTTTGTATACAGGTAACCATTCACCCTCCCGGACGTACGCCGGGTGACCGATCGGGCTACGGGGGGACGAGTGACGGTGCCGGCTGTCCGCGCGCTCTCGCCTCGAGCGTCTCGGTGAGGTAGGCGAAGAGCGAGCGGCCTTGTAGCCGGCAGGTGTGGGCGGCCGAGAGCATCCGCTCGACGAAGCGGGTGCCGGCGTCGGACGGCTGCCGAAGCTCGTCTTGCGGTAGATCACCGCTGCGCGCAGGCCACGCTCGACGGCGTTGTTGGTCGGCTCGACGCCCTCGTGGCCGGCGAACGTCCACAGCGCTGGCCAGAGTTTGAGGAGGTTGTCACCTTGGCGTCGTTCTGCAGGCCGTCCCGGGGCGCGACGTCGCAGATGACGACGCTCACAGGACGCCCTGCTCCTTCAGCTGCGCGAGCTCCTCGTCGGAGAGCCCGAGCAGGCCGCCATACACCTCGCTGTTGTGGCTGCCCTCCTCCCAGGAGGCCGACCAGCGCACCGAGCCGGGCGTCCTCGTCAGCTTGGGGACGATGCCCGGCCCGAGGTACGGCCCGAACTCCGGGTCGACGTGCTCGACGAGCATGTCGCGGGCCTGGAACTGCGGGTCCTCGAAGATATCGGCGATCGTGTAGATCGGCCCGCAGATGACGCCCGCGTCGTTGAGCTCGCGATCGATCTCCGCCGCGTCGTGACGGAGGGCCCAGTCGGCGACGATGCCCTCGATCTCGTCCTGGTTGTCACCCCGCGCAAGGTGGGTCGCGAACCGGGGGTCGTCGGCGAGCTCGGACCGTCCGATCGCGGCGCAGAGACGCCGGAACACGTTGTCGGCATTGGCGGCGATCACGATCCACTTGCCGTCCTTGGACTTGAAGATGTTCGACGGGGCGATGCCATTCAGGTTCGTGCCTTGCGGGCCGCGCACGATGCCGAGCCGGTCGTACTCCGGGACCGTGCTCTCGAGCAGCGCGAACGACGACTCCATCAGGGAGACGTCGACCACCTGGCCGAGCCCGCCGCCGGCACCGTCGCGCCAGTAGAGGGCGGCGAGGATGCCCTGGGCGGCGAACATGGCCGCCAGCGAGTCGCCGAGCGAGAGGTGCATGCGCGGCGGCGGCTGGTCCGGAAAGCCGTTGATGTGGCGGATCCCGCCCATCGCCTCCGAGACGGAGGCGAAGCCGGCGCGCTCGGCGTACGGGCCGGTCTGGCCGTAGCCCGAGATGCGGGCGAGGACGATGCCGGGGTTCACTTCCGCCATCTGCTCGTACCCGAGGTTCCATCGTTCCAATGTGCCGGGCCGGAAGTTCTCGGTGACCACGTCCGCGTGCTCGATGAGCCGGAGGAGCAGCTGCTGGCCCTTCTCCCCGCGCAGGTTGAGCGTGATGCACTTCTTGTTGCGGGACTGCACCGGCCACCACAGCGAGCGGCCCTTGTAGCGGGCCTTCCCCCAGTTGCGGATCGGGTCGGGCTGGCCGGGCGCCTCGACCTTGATGATCTCCGCGCCCAGGTCGCCGAGCAGCCGTCCGGCGAAGGGCCCGGCGAGGAGCGAGCCGAGCTCGATCAACCTCACGCCCGCGAGCGGCCCGACGCGCATGCCCTCCTCGACAGCCGTCGCCTTGAGGTCGGGCGAGGGCGGGGTCATGCGGCGGCTCCGCCCGCGTCGCTCGGCTCGGACAGGCCGCCCATGTGCTGCGCGAGGACTCTGTGCGCGGCTTCGACGTGCTCCCGCATGACGAGGTCGGCGCGTTGCGCGTCTCGCTGCTCGATCGCGTCGGCGAGCTCGCAGTGGTAGCGGTACGAGGCGGTCGCCTGCTCGGGCGAGTACCAGATGTACGACTTGTAGACGAGGGGCAGCACGACGACCTGGCGCACCATGCCGGTGAGCCGCTCGCTCGCCGCCGCAGCCAGGATCGCCTCATGGAAAAGCGCGTTCTCGGCGACGAGCGCCTGCAGGTTCGATGCGCCGACGAGCCCCTCGAACCGCTCGCAGCTCGCGCGCAGCTCCACCAGCTGCGCCGCTGTCGCGCGGGTGGCGGCTCGGTGCGCCGCGCGCCCCTCGAGCAGCGCGCGGAGCTCGTACAGGTCCTCGAGATCGGCGAGGTCGTACGACCGCACCGTCGCGCCGCGGTTCGGAGACGCCTCGATCAGCCCCTCTGCCTGCAGGACGTGTAGGGCCTCGCGAACGGGAGTACGGCTGATGCCGAGCGCCTGCGCGAGCTGCTCCTCCTTCAGGCGGTGACCCGGCTCCAGCCGGCCGTCGCCGATCGCCTGCCGGATGAGATCCGCGGCCGCGGCGCTTGCCGTGCGCGAGAGCGGCGAGTGCGCTCCGAAAATGCCCACGCCGGTGACCATACAGTATGCAAAGCGCAACCGAGCATGGCGCCGCGCCGTCCTGGTGGGCCTACCCGTCGAGCGCCTGGATGTAGCTCTCCAGCGCCTTCTGGCAGCGGCGGCACTCGGCGACGAGCTCCCCAAGCCGGAGGCGCTCGGCCTCCTGCTCCTCGCGCCTCAGCCGGGCCGACTCGGCCGCTGACTCCCCTTCGAGCTCGAGCGGCTCCTCCTCGGACGTGACGTGGTCCGGGTCGAGAGTCTCGCGCACGAGCTCGACATCGTCGGCCTCCATCCTCGCGAACGCGGCGGCATCGATGCGCGGCCCGTCGAGCTCGGTGAGCACCTCGTCGATCTGCGCGAGCAATGCAGCCTCGCGATCGCGCTCGAACTCGAGCGCGTCGAGTGCCTGCTGGCGCCGCCTGGCACGCACGATCCCGTCGGTCTCCACTGCGACAAGATAATGCAGCCGTGGAGACGGCCGGAGCTCGTTCGCCAAGGACCGTGCTCGCGGCTGCGTCCGCGGCTCAGGCCGCCGTCGCCTTCGTCAGCATCGGGTTGCCCGCGATCGGCCCCGAGCTCAGCCACGAGTTCGGCCTCAGCCTGGCGGAGCTCGGCGCAATGCTCACAGCCGGCCTGTTCGGCTCGGGCCTCTCGCTCATTGCGGCCGGCATCGTCGTCGACCGCTTCGGCGCGCGGATGCCGACGCTCGCGGGCACAGCGCTCGCCGCGACCGGCCTCGCCGTCGCGGCGACGGCGGGCACGGCGCCGGTGCTCTTCGTCGCGCTCGCGGTCTCGGGATTCGGCTCGGCGGTCGTCCCCGTCGCGGGGGCGGGCGCCCTCTTCCGCGTCTACGAGCCCGGCCGGCGCGCCTGGGCGCTGGGCGTCCGCCAGATGTCGGTGCCGCTCGGCGGCACGCTCGCCGCGCTCGCGATGCCCGCGCTCGAAGCCGCCGGAGGCGTGAAGCTGACGCTCACGGTCGCCGCGGTCGCGGTCGCGGTGACCGGGGTGCTCTTCGCGTTCGCCGCCCACGAGACTCCCACGCCTCGGGCGATGCGCGCGCGGCGGCCGTTCCGGAGCATCTGGCGCGCCCCCGGCATGCAGCGGCTGCTCATCGTCGCCTCGTTCTACATCGTCGTCCTCCAGGCGGTGCTCTCCTTCACCGTTCCTGCGGCCCGAGCGGCAGGGCTGACCGCCTTCGCCGCGGGCTTCACCTTCTTTGCGATCAACGTGACCGCGATGATCTCCAGGGTCGCCTGGGGGCATGTCGCCGACCGGAGCGGAGGAACGCGGCGCACGCGCACGCTGGCGGAGGCGGGGGGTGTTGCCGCGATCGGCGCCCTCCTCTTCACCGTCGCCCTGCACGTGGGCGCCGCGGTCGTCATCCCCGCCGCCGTGCTCTTCGGCTTCGGTGCGCTCGGGTGGAACGCGCTCGTCTACGTCAGCGCGGGGGAGCGCGCGGCCCCCGAGCTGGCCGCGCGGTCGGTGGCGGTGGCGGCAACCGTCGTCTTCCTGCTCTCCGCCATCTCCACGCCGCTCCTCGGCGCGCTTGCCGCCCATGCGGGCTGGGACGTCTTCTGGATCGTGACGGGCGTGCTCGCGGCGGCCGGCGCCCTCGTCGCCGCGAGCCTGCCCGCAGCCGCCGCGCGTTAACGCGCCGACGCCGCCAGCGCGAAGACGAGGTTCCGGGGCAGCGCGCGCCGGAACTGGTCGAGCACGGCCCGCGCGCGCTCCGCTCCGAAGAAGGCGAACTCCGGGAAGCGGAGGGCTTGCGCCTCTGCCGCCGCGCAGACGGCGGCGACGAGCTCCTGGCCGGCTTCGCCTGCCAGGAACGGGCCGATCGCGGACCACGGCTCGTCCAGCAGCCCTCGGGCCGCGAGCGCCCGATACATGCTCGGCACGTGCTGCGTGAGGTAGACGGCACGTATCTCGTCGAAGAGAGGATGCTCGCCGCGCTCCTCGGGAACGAGGCTCTCGGGAACCGGTCCCGGCCGCGGCAGGCCGGGCGGCGGCAGCGGCCGGAGGGGGATGACGCCGTCGAGCGCGAGCCCGAGCGACGTCACGATCAGCAGCAGCGCGGGCAGCTCCTGCGCAAAGGGGGCCACCGCGTCCCGGACGGCGTCGCTCGGCCGGTAGGAGAGACCCGGCTCGGCACACTCGCGCAGCCGCGCGAGTGCCTCTCCCGTGCGCGGATCGTCGTAGATCGAGCGCGCCTGCAGCCACGCCGGGACGAGCGCCTCGGGGTCCGGTGCGAGCGCCTTGAAGATCGCCGGCACGAACTCCATCCGCACCCTGACGTCACAGAAGACGGAGGCGACGACGCCCTCCGCTTCCTCCTCGTGGCGGAGCGTGAATCCGGACGTTGGCGGCACGAGACCCATACTGTATGTTCGGGCCGTGGCGCAGGCCCCCGGGACGAGCTGGTGGTCGCATGTGCAGGACGCGGGGTCGCCGTGATCGTCCGCGATGCCGGCGCGGGCTGGCAGGTCGTCCTTCAGACCGACCACGCCGACCTGTCGGCCGCGTTCGCGCGGCAGTGGGCCGACACAGGCGCACGCCACGAGTCGCTGATCGTGGCGGCGGAGCGCCACGATGACGGGTGGGCGGTCTGGGAGCAGGCGCCGCTGATCGAGCCCGAGACGGGCAAGCCGCTCAACTTCCTCGACGTCCAGGTTCCCGCCCACCTCGCCTTCTACCGCGCGGGCATCGCGGCGGTCACGGACGAGGACGCGTATGCGGGGCTGCTCGTCTCGATGCACGGGGCCGGCATCTACCGCCAGCGCTACGGCACGCAGCCGGAGCTACAGCTGACGCACGCGGACGAGGCGAAGGCCCTCGTGGACGCGTTCGTCGCAGAGCAGGAGGGCGCCTTCGAGGCCCGGGCGGCGGCGCTCGGGATCGAGGACGAGCTCCGCTGGACCGACTACCACCGGCTTCAGCTCTACGACCGCTTCTCCCTGTACTTCTGCCTGAGCGACGTGGAAGGCGGCGAGGGCGGCGAGGTGGCCGGGTTCCGGTTCGAGCCGCTCGGGGGGTGGCGTGCAGCGCTCGATCCGTACCCGTTCGCCGAGAGCCCGGCCCGCTTCTCGCTGCTCCGGCGGCTCGTGCCGAAGCAGCCGTGGACGCAGCAGGGCTTCAGGGACGCCTTCCCCGCGCTCGCCCCGGAGCGAGTCGAGCTCACGCTCGAACGGGCGTAGCCCCGATGTCAGACATCTGAGATAGTCCGCCCGCCACGACACCGAGCTGGGAGGCGTGATGGAGGGCATGATCGACGTCAACGGCGTCAGCCTCTGGCACCGGATCTCCGGTGACGGAGAGCCGGTCGTGCAGATCCACGGGGCGGGATTCGGGCACTTCAACTTCGATCCTGCGACACCCGATATCTCGAAGCAGTTCAGGGTGATCGACTTCGACATGCGCGGCTACGGGCAGTCGGACAAGCCGCTGCAGCACTACGACATGGAGGTCTGGGCCGACGACGTCGCCGGCCTGCTGGACGTCCTCGGGATCGACCGGGCGCACGTCCACGGCACGTCGATGGGCGGGATGATTGCGATCGTGTTCGCGGGCAAGTACCCGCAGCGCACGACGTCCGTCGTGATCAACTGCGCGGCAGCACGGCTCGGCGTCACGGGCCGCCTGATCTTCAAGAACTGGATCGACATCGCCACGCTGGATCCGGCGGGGCCCGGCAGCCGGCTGCTCGCCGAGCTGATCACCTGGCAGGCGCTCTCGAAGACATTCCTCGAGGAGCAGGACGCCGAGGCGCTCGTGACGCAGATCCAGACGATCCTCCGCGACTCCAACCGGCTCGAGGTGTTCACGGCCGCTTGCCAGGCGATGTGCGACATGGATCTCACCGGCTGGCTGCCGCGCATCACGTCGCCGGCGCTCGTGCTCGGCGGGGACGAGGACGTGATGACGCCGTGGGACCAGGGCCCGGGCGGCGTCGGCCAGGAGGGCATCTACCGGGGGATCACCGGTGCCGAGAAGCACGTCGTGCGCGGCTCGGGCCATTCGACCGTCTTCGACAACACGGAGGAGCACAACCGCGTCGTGAGCGACTTCTTCCGCCGCTCGAGCGGCGTTCACGCGACGGCGACGGCCACGCCGGCGTAGGGGGGCAGATGCCCTCGATCGAGGAGTTCGGCATCGAGCCGATTCCCGCGGAGCTCCGCACGGCGGGCTGGCGGACGCTGTTCGCGATCAACTTCACGTTCTTCCTCAACCCGGTCATGTACGTGCTGGGCGCGCTCGCCGTTGTCGCAGGCGGCCTGCCGCTCTGGTGGGCGGTCGCCGCGATGGTCTCCGGGCAGGCGCTCGCGTTCGCCTTCCTCGTCGTGGCCGCCCAGCCGGGGGTCGACGACGGGCTGTCCGGTCAGGTCGCGATGCGAGCGACGTTCGGGTTCTGGGGAGCGCGCGGTCTCACCTCTCCGTACCGGATGGTCGCCGCGACGTACTGGTTCGCAGCCCAGGCCCTGACCGGCGCGCTCGGGTTCCAGGCGATCGTGCAGGTGATCACCGGCGAGCGGCTGCCGCTCGTCCCCGTGGCGCTCGCGCTCGCCGTCTTCCACGCCACCGTGGCCGCGCTCGGATTCGACGTCATGCGCTGGCTGCTACGGGTCGTCCTGCCGCTCAGCCTCGCGTCCGCCGCGGCGCTCGTCGGCCTCTACGTCGCGAGCGACGACCCGGCCTACGCGGTCGGCCGCGTCTTCGACTCGCCCGCTCAGCAGCTCACGTGGGTCGGCTTCGCGACCTTCGTCACCGTGATGTGCGGCGCGTCGCTCACGTTCGTCACGAATGTGGCCGACTTCTGCCGTTACACGCCGACGCGACGCGACATGCGGATCGGCCTCGTCGCCTCGTCGCTCGCCGCGGCGGCCGCGACGACGTTCATCGGCGGCTACGCCGCGGCTGCGACGGGGGAGACGAACCCGTTC
>Ga0082335_1002831_pt1 | contig 30708 bp, 26 predicted proteins | sample Subgrocontami58m_FD_72375 | JGI IMG/M metagenome (GOLD analysis project Ga0082335, IMG submission 72375) | Subsurface groundwater microbial communities from S. Glens Falls, New York, USA - GMW37 contaminated, 5.8 m (SPADES assembly) (version 2) ...
TGCCTTCCTGGGGACGGGAGCGGATTTACGGGATGGTGGAAAAACGTCCTGATTGGTGCATTTCCCGACAGCGTCTCTGGGGCGTGCCTATTGCGATATTTATCTGTGATGCTTGCCATGGGGAGGTTCTGACGGAGACGATTCTCCAGCATGTAGTTGGTCTGGTGGAGCAGCATGGGGCCGATGTCTGGTTTGCCAGGGAACCGCAGGACCTGATGCCTGCAGGCACTACCTGCCCCCATTGCGGTGAGGGGAGCTTTACCAAGGAAAAGGATATCCTGGACGTCTGGTTCGACTCCGGGGTGAGTCATGCGGCAGTTTTGGAGGCGCGCCCTGATCTCAAATCGCCGGCGGACCTGTATCTGGAGGGTTCTGATCAGCACCGCGGCTGGTTTCATTCTTCTCTGCTTGAATCGCTGGGCACCAGGGGACGTCCCCCCTATCGGAGTGTGTTGACGCACGGGTTTGTGGTGGATGGCGAGGGGAAAAAAATGTCCAAATCCGTGGGCAATGTCATTGATTCCCAGGCGATTATAGATAAATACGGGGCGGAAATCTTGCGGCTCTGGGTGGCATCGGAGGATTACACTGAAGACATCAGAATTTCCGAAGAGATATTGAAACGCCTCGTAGAGGCCTATCGACGTATCCGCAACACCTGCCGTTATATCCTGGGTAACATCTCCGATTTCGATGTCGCCTCACATCAAGTGGACTATCAGGACATGGAAGAGATCGATCGCTTTATTCTCCAGCGCCTGGAGGGGGTAGTCCGACGGGTGCGGGATGCCTACGAGCGCTTTCAGTTCCATATGGTTTACTACACTATTTACAATTTCTGCACGGTGGATTTGAGCGCCCTTTACCTTGATGTTCTCAAGGACCGGCTTTATACATCGCCTGCGGCTTCCCGGGAAAGACGTTCCGCGCAGAGTGCCATTTACCTTCTTCTCCATGCCATGACCAGACTTTTGGCGCCGGTACTCTCTTTTACCGCCGAGGAAGTGTGGGCGGCCATGCCTGGCTATGTCGGCAAGGAAACCAGTGTCCATATGTCACAATTTCCAGAACCAAATCCTGCCCATGAAGATAAGGAACTGGCCGCGCGCTGGGAGACCATGCTTGGTATCAGGGCGGAGATTTCCAGGGCTATTGAAATAGCCAGACAAAGCAAAATTATTGGCCATTCCCTTGATGCCGCCGTGATGATCTTGCCACCAGAGGATTTGCGCTCCCTGCTGATGGCATATGGGGAGGATTTGCGCTCCCTGCTGATTGTTTCGCAGGTGGAAATTGTTGGCACCGACATTCCGGGCGCTTACGAAAGTAGTGAGATAACGGGTCTGAAGATCGGCGTGGCTAAGGCTGCCGGTCAGAAATGCGGACGGTGCTGGATATACAGCCCCTGCATAGGAACTGACGCCCTTCATCCGGAGATATGCGACCGCTGCCTCGCCCACCTTGGCCTGGGGCTCTGAAGATTAACAGAAGGAGTGTTTAATTGCGAAAGAAGCATTTGATTTTTATTGCTATTGTTGTATCCATCGTTTTTCTTGATCAATGGACCAAGGCCCATATCTGTTCGGCCATGCGCCTTTATGATTCCCAGGTGGTTATTGAAAATCTTTTAAGCATTACTTATATAATGAACGCGGGGGCAGCCTTTGGCTTTTTGGCGCAAGCGCCTCCCCTTTTCCGCTCCCTCTTTTTTAATTTAGCTGCGTTCGCTGCAATGGGGCTGATCGTTTATTACCTGATGAAGAGTCGGGATGACAAGCCGTTGCTCATTTTGGCTCTTTCCCTGATTTTGGGAGGGGCGTTAGGCAATTCGATTGATCGGTTGCGTTTTGGGGCAGTAGTGGACTTTATTGACGTGCATTGGAAAACATATCACTGGCCTGCCTTCAATGTGGCGGATGCGGCCATTTCTCTGGGAGCAATGCTCATGATTCTGGAAATACTGAAACGCAGCAAGGTATAGAGGGCGTTACCTTAGACAAAATGGCAAACAAACGGTTCAATCCGTTTTTCCTCTTTCTTCTTTAAGTTTTTCCAGCTCTTCGCGATATTGTTCCGTACGGGCTTTCATCAGCGCTATCTCATCCCTGGCTTTGGCCAATTCTTCCTCTTGCTTTTCCGCATCTTCCCGGAGTTTGGACTGTAGGTCGTCAAAGCCGATGTAAGCGGCCATGACGCCCCCTAACAGCAAAAGCAACGGTATGCCGCCCCTCAGAATGACGAAGAAATCGCGCATCCATTCAAGCAAGCCCACAAGACCAATTATAGCGGCAATGGCGCCGGCCAATAGTAGTGTCATAAAGGAGCCCCCCTGATTTAGTATTAAGGAAGTCAAGCTTCCCGATTGGCAGGTACAACCTTGTCTGTCGAACCTAGCACGAAAGGTGGTGTTAAGCAAGGCCAAAATTGTTTCGCTAATTGCATTTTTTCGGCAGGATTCTGCCGTTTTTCTCTTCATAAACCTGAACGACGGAAGGTATATTGGAAGTATTGCCGGAGACAATCACAAATATCTGGCCTTCCATGCAGAAAGATACGACGGAATTAGATCCTTCGCCCGAATAATTCCTGAATAATTTTTTTTCGCGGGCAAGATCGCCAAAATCTTTTGTTTGTGCAGGTTGTGGTGGTTGTGTCGGCGATGCGGTTTCGGCATGCGCTGGCAGCTTAAAAAACGGCAAGCCGAAAACCAGGATAGCCGTACATAAGACCTTTTTCATATAAATCCCCCTGACGTTATTTGAATTGTAAAGTTATCGGGCAGACCTTCCCGCGGTATGCAGAACGCCCCTAGGCTAAACGAAATCGAAAAGATTTTCAAGGTTATTAAGCATGTTATTAAGCAAATCTTGTCAATTACCTAATGCTCATTGACTTTAGCGGAATGATTCTTATCTTAACACGGTAGGATAGCTTGATATTTCCAGGTAGAGCAAAATAATGGGATTCTCAGGATAGGCTTTTAGAAGCCGGACTGAATTTTTGATCCGGCGGAGGAAAAGGGGACTGCATGAAAAAATGTTACGTTGCGGTGGTGATCTTGCTATTGACTATGGTCGGCCGGTCCTCCGGTCTGGAGATCGGTGTTATGGAGAAGCAGAAGGGGGTAAAGATGGCAACAGAGCAAATAGATAACATCAATCCGGAACATTCGCGAGCTGGCGCCTGGAAAAATTTCAAGAAACCTGACCGATTAACTCTGAAGAAGTTGCTTACCCCTCTTCAGTACGAAGTTACACAAGAGGACGGAACGGAACCTCCTTACCGGAACGAGTACGAGCCTAACAAGCGGGAGGGCATCTACGTCGATATCGTTTCGGGGGAGCCACTTTTTAGTTCCGGGAACAAGTTTGACTCGGGCACCGGCTGGCCAAGTTTTTCGAAGCCTCTCGCCTCGGAAAATATTACAACTAGGGAGGATAAAAGTTTTTTCCGGGTGCGCAACGAAGTGCGCAGCAAACGCGGAGATAGCCACCTCGGTCACCTGTTCACTGACGGCCCCAAACCCACGGGTTTAAGGTATTGCATGAATTCCGCCGCTCTGAGATTTATCCCGAAGGAAGACCTGGATAAGGAGGGCTACGGGGAATATAAAAAGCTTTTCGGAAAATAACAGTATTCATAAGAGGTGTGACATAATGGGAACGAATATCTTGCTGGGTTTCTTATCGTTGGGTATGATCATCGCGGCCACGACCACAGGGGCAGAAAATCGGGAACAGACGACGGTTCAGCAAGCAACCGCCACCTTCGCCGGCGGCTGCTTCTGGTGTATGGAAGCGCCCTTCGACAAACTGCCGGGCGTTATGGCAGTAACCGTGGGCTATACAGGTGGACATTTGAAAAATCCCACCTATGCTCAGGTTTCTGATGGGGGTTCCGGCCATGCCGAGGCCGTCCAGATCATCTATGATGCCCAAAAAATCAGCTATGAGAAGTTGCTTGAGGTTTTCTGGCACAATATCGATCCCACTACCCTCGATCGTCAGTTCTGTGATTACGGGCGTCAGTACCGGAGCGCCGTTTTTTACCATACGGAAGAACAAAGGCGGCTGGCAGAACAGTCCAAAGCAGACTTGGCGAAGCACAAAGCCTTTGCCGGGCCGGTAGTGACCGAGATTGTCCCGGCTGACACGTTCTATCAGGCTGAGGAGTATCATCAGCACTACTACCAGAAAAATCCCCTCCGCTATAAGTTTTACCGTAGTTCCTGCGGCCGCGATCACCGACTCCAGGAGCTTTGGGGTAAAAAAGCGGCCATTATTAAGTTATGGGGAGCAGGGGGGCATTAACGCCCCTGGAAAAGCGGCGACAGGAGGATCAAGCTTTCCTCGCCCACCGGATTTGATCCACGTAATGTCGTAAGGCAAGGAGGGGGTGGTAGATTGTCATCCTTGGCCCGGCGTAGCGCATCATCTGGCGAACTTGTTCCCGCTGTTGGGGTTTGTAGCAATGAACCGGGCATTTGGCGCAAGTGGGTTTAGCCTCCCGGAAGGGGCACTTTTCCATCCGCTGCAGCGCATAGTTAAACAAGGTCTGACATTCAGGGCATAAGGTCTCCCTGAACCGGTGATGCCTGCGGCAATAGATCCCCAGCATGACCTTGATGGTATGCCGTTCACGCTTCAAGCGATCATTTTGCTTGGATATCATGTCCGCCTCGGATAATTTTCTCGCTGAAGCTGGTAATTGGACATTCGCCCCCTTACGCCTCGACACTATAATATCATCCCTCAGCCAATAGCGTCGAGCCCTGTTTCACCGGTGCGAACCCTGATACACTCCTCCAAGGGGACCACAAATATCTTCCCGTCACCGATCTTGCCGGTTCTCGCGCCTTTGATTATCGCGTCCACGGCAGGCTTTACGAACTCGTCATTAACGGCGATTTCGAAGCGTACCTTGTCCAAGAGATTTACCTCTGTGACGGCGCCGCGGTATGATTCCGTATAGCCTCCCTGTGCGCCGCATCCAATAACGTTGGAGACAGTCATCTTCCCCACCTTGGCCTCGGTAAGGGCCTGTTTAACATCAGTCAGTTTTTCCGGCTGAACTATTGCTACGATAAGTTTCATGGTTCAATCTCCTTTTTTAAATAGTAATCTCGCTGCGGTTATCACTTCGTAAGGAATCCTTGAAAGTCTGGATAGGCCTTCATGCCGTGCTCACCGAGATCCAGACCTGCTATCTCCTCCTCGCGGGATACACGGACTCCCACAGCCTGCTCAATCACATACCAAACCGTAAGCGCAACAAAGAATGTAAAGATGCCGACTGCCACGACGCCGATAGATTGCGCGATGAGCAGCTGGGAGCCGCCACCGAAAAAGAGGCCATTGCCCGTAGCCGTACCTGTGATTTTGTCCTGGGCAAAGAGTCCTACTGCCAGCGTTCCGAAGACGCCATTCACCAGGTGAACGGAGAGCGCCCCAACGGGATCGTCAATCTTCAATTTGTCGAACATGAATACCGCAAAGACAACGAGCACCCCGGCAACGAGACCGATGATGGCCGACGATCCGACACTTACAAAGGCACAGGGTGCCGTGATAGCGACCAGCCCGGCAAGAGCACCATTGATAATCATGGAAAGGTCAGGTTTCTTTTGGAGTAACCACGACATGACAGCAGAGCTTAAAATTGCCGCAGCAGCAGCGGTGTTGGTAGTAACAGCGATGTGAGCAATCGCACTGCCGTCACCCACGCCCATGGTCGAGCCAGGATTAAACCCGAACCAGCCAAACCAGAGCACTAGCCCTCCCAAGGTTACCATGGGCATGCTGTGCCCGAAGATGGGATTCACAGAGCCGTCAGCACGATACTTGCCTAAGCGGGGTCCGAGAATGAGCACTCCGGCGAGCGCCGACCAACCGCCTACGGAGTGAACCACGGTAGAGCCGGCGAAATCGAACATTCCCAAAGATTGCAGCCAGCCGCCGCCCCAAATCCAATGACCCGTGAGGGGGTACATGACACCCACCAGGATGAAGGAAAAGAAAACAAAGGAGATGAATTTGATGCGTTCCGCCACGGCGCCGGAAACAATAGTCGCAGCAGTGCCGGCAAAGACCAACTGAAAAAAGAACTTGGCCCACATCGGCACGCCAGACCAGTTAAGCGCCGCGTAAGCGCCCCTGTATGCTTCGCCCAAAGCGGGGCTGTTATCGGCGCCACCTGCAAAGAAAAGACCCTCAAGGCCCATCAAGGGACTGCCGTTGCCGAACATGAGCCCCCAGCCGATAAACCAGAAAGAAATGGACGCGACGGCAAAGACGATAAAATTTTTCGCCAGGATATTAACGGAGTTTTTGGCCCGGCACAATCCAGATTCCACCATAGCAAAGCCCAGGTTCATAAAAAATACCAGGAAAGCGGCAACGAGCACCCATACCGTGTCAATGCCCACCTGCATGGAGTTTTTCAGATCATCCAGCGCCTGTTGAGTAACGGCTGGGGCCGCCACCGCTTCATGAGCGGTCATCGTGGCTACCGTGGGCGAGGGCTGACCCGGCGCTGGTTCCTCCGAGAAAGCCGGGATACCTGCTCCCAAAAACAGACACATGATAATTAGCGATACACTTATTAATCTTTTCATGATTGAACCTCCATTTCCCGTTGTCACCAGGCTATGCCGGTTGACAACGATACCTTGTTAATCAAAAGTCAATATCCACCTGAATCGTCGCGGTAGGCTCGTAGGAGCTTTCATTATAAACGTCATAGCCCAGGATAACACCGACATTGGGAGCAAACTTCCAGGCCGCACCAAAACTCGTGGCACCATAACCGTTTTCCCCCCCCTGGTAATCCACGGCCAACCATAACTTATCCGATATTTCTGAGATGGTTCTGTCCCAGGACAGGAGGACGCCGTCATTATCCTTGTTGCCATCAATGTCCAAAAGCACTTTGTCATTGCCCGTATAGTAACCGACGGAAACACGCCCCAAATTTCCGATGGTCTTCGCCACCAGGGCATAAACAAGATTGGAATTCGTTACGTCCTTTTCCGTTCCAAAGTCATACCCACCAACGGCGATGGCCGGTGAATACTCGCAAAGGCTGTCCTCCGGGATACCAATCTTGGCATTATACAGCAGGGGATAGGTATGGTTGCCGCCGATATCCCGGTAATCGATCCCTACTTCCATCTGGAACTTTTCCCAGGGGAGAATACCCACGGTCAAGCCCAGGTTGGTTACCGTCGGTTCCGTAATTCCATTATCCTGACTTGCGGTTTTTATGTACGTGTCGGCGCCGAAGTGGACCTTTTTATAGGGCTGGATGTCCGTGGACGGTATCCATATCTGGGTGGAAGGAGTTGCGTGCGCCACACCGCAAATCATCGCTGCGCTGATAATTCCCATTACTAACGTTTTTATGCTTTTCATCTTTCTTCCCCCTTAAAGTAGCAAAAGCTTGACCAATCCTCGTTGGCCTGCTCAATCAGCGCTCCCTGCTGTTGATTTCATAAAGCGATTAGCGTGCCACATCAGTAAGTTGCTTGAATAATTGCAGCATTTTTTATAAATCTCAAACTAATGACAAATATTGTTACATATATGTAGCAATATGCGCGGTTACTATCTCGGTATTCAGAATTGTATGTGCGAGAAAATCAATGGCAGAAGTCTTAACTGTACGATTTTGAAGTCAATTAATGATTAGACGAGCTTTATCGGTTGAATGCTATACATAATTGTTCCACACGCCTTAGGTTAGGATTTTATCGATTGCATAGCGGACAATGATTTATTATACTAAACGCAGGAAAGGGGGTGACATGATGAAAATCAGAAAAATCAAGAAGGTGGCAACAGGTTTGTGCAAGTGTAAACGTTCATGCTGAAGCGGTTTTTTTGATTCCACAGATGGTCTGGGGCAGAGGTCCTTTTCCCAGGCCATCGCTTTTTAGGAAAGAACAACTTGACAGCCATGGGGGAAAAAACTTTCCAGGAATACCTCTGTCGTCCCTACTGCATGTTTTTTAAAGATGGCGAAAAAGAGGAAATGGCCTGCCGAGCGGCGGGAGTTCTCGATACCCTGGTGCAAAGAAAGTACGTCGATCTCACAACTATCCCCTCTCCGATAAAAAATCACGATCTCTGGAAAAAATATAGAAACGCCCTTGACATTCCTCTTTGCAGTCACTGTCCCTTTCGCGCGGAAGACTGTGATTTTCAAGCGGAAGTGCCTTCAGATGATCTGGAGCCATGCGGTGGTTTTATCCTACTTGTCCATTTGTTGGCCAACGATTTGATTCAGAAATCAGACCTTGAGTAGTGCCTTGGATACTTTAGCCTGGACCTCCTCATTCCTTCGCCTGCCTGCACGAGTTGCAGTAAAGTCTCTCGAAGCGCCTTTTCTCTATCATATCGGCAGAGACGAACTTTATGAAATTGACGAGCGGGCGAAAGTTTTTTTAGCGCAGTGTGACGGAACACACAGAGGGGAGGAACTGACGTCTGACTCAGAATTTGTGAGTTATTGCATAGCGGAAGGATTGCTGGAACTGCTTCCCTACCCTGAGCGGCGTCCCGTCGTGGTCAACGAACCGGCTAATCCGTCCCTGCGGTATCTTGAACTGCAACTCCTGGAGCGGTGTAATCTTCACTGTCGGCACTGTTATCTCGGTACTGGCAATGATGACGCCTTGGCTTTATCCGATGCCCTGAATATTACCCGGCAATTTGCTGACATGGGGGGGCTAAGGCTAATGATTTCCGGTGGGGAGCCGCTTCTGTACAAGGGCTTACAGGCATTTATCGAGCAAACTGCCGATCTCAGCATCCGTCGTGTGCTCCTTTCTAATGGAACGCTTATTCATCGGAAAAATGTTACCTGGTTAAAGGTTGATGAAATACAGTTTAGTCTGGATGGATGGGAAAAGGGACACGACAGCCTGCGGGGCGCAGGTACATTTAAGAGTGTCGTCCGGGGAATGTATGCCGCCAAAGAGGCTGGGCTCGCCCTTTCTGTTGCAACCGTGGTTCATCGGGAAAACCTTGATGAGTTTGAACGTGTGCGCGATCTTCTGGAAGAAATCGGCGCAATCGAATGGGGGATCGACTATCCCGTATTAGCGGGTTCTTTGGGAAATCACCGGGATCTGCTCGTATCCTACGAGGAAGCAGCACCCTTGATGGCCTTTGCTTATGGTGGCGGATATCACGGATCATCAGAAGGCTACGCCTGCGGCAGGCACTTGCTGACCGTTATGCCGACGGGTCAGGCGGCCAAGTGCGGATTTTATCGGGATAGGACACTGGGAGACGCACGTTGCAGTCTTAAAAATTGCTGGGCTAAACTCGAGCATCTTACTCTCGGCAGCCTTGCCTGTCATGACTGCTCCGTCATCGAAGAATGTGCCGGCGGCTGCCGGTTTCGTGCCCCGGATCCTCTCGCTCCTGACCCGCTCATGTGCGTTTTGTACGGCGTTTAGGGATATGGCTATAACCAAAGCAAGGCATGATGAAGATGACAGATAGAAAACCCTACATACAGTTTTATCCCACCATGCGATGCAATTATCATTGCCATTTTTGCTTTAACAAAGGAATCCCCACTACTGACGATGTAACGCTCCGCGATTTCGAACATAGCATGCCCTTTTACCGGTTCTACGAAACATTAGCGAGCCTGAAAGAGACCTACCGTGGACTAACGGGGGTATTTTGTTCCGGCTTTGTTTCAGAAGACGAAAATGGCTTTTCCTTTTTCGGACCTTCTCAGGGAATAAATGCCCTGAGCGGCGCACCCTCTTTCATTTCTGCCATGGTGGCTGTCCGGCAATGAGCTATTTGGCATATTATGAACTGGGCAGACCTGACCCCCGTTGTATGACAGGAGAAAAATTATGACAATTAAAACCTATATACGATCACTTCTGCTGATTGCACTGCTGTCCCAACGTTAATCGAATAGATTCAACTGGTTGCTGTGATGGTCCTCCTGGTTTGTGTAGCTGATATTTGAAAGTGCCTGAAAAATTGGAGTTTTTTCGAAAAGAGTCACAGGGCATAGACAAGCAGACGATAGTATCGCTGTTCCTGTTGAATCTTGTGGGTGGCGATTGTGTTAATGATTTGGAGAAACTGGAAGGCGACGATGGTTTTTGCCAGGTAATGCGCCGGATAGAACGGAAGGGGATAAAGCGCCGCGAGCGGCGGGAGTTGGATCGACGTTGGCGGAAGGAACGTCAGCGAGTGGTGCCGTCCCCAAGTCCAGTATTTATGTATTTAGCAGCAGTAGTGTCCGGTTAATAGTCGAACAAATTTAGTTGGTTGCAAAGTGGTTCTTTGAAATCCGGGGTTTTTGTAGTCATAATTTGCCAATAGCTGATCGAGCGGCACTTTTTCGAAGAGGGTGACGCTCAGTATCTGTAAAATTGTGTAGAGATTCTGTTCCAGATGGAGGCGTTTTCGAATGATGACGACAAGGACATAAGTGGAGACGGCAATCCAGATTTACGTCTTTACTATGGAGGAATAATGAATGGATACTTGAAAATGATAAACTGAAAGCATTGTTGGCAAAAAAGATTAGCATCGATGATTTAACTGAACAAGATATTAAGCCGCTAATAGAACAAAAAAGCTGTTGATATGAAATTTGGCTTAGATATTACACATATTGCAACAGGAAAACTCGTAGATTTGGTAATTGTCATTACTGGTGATGCTGACATTGTCACCGTCTTAAAATCTGCCCGGCGAGAAGGTATGCAGGTAGGCTTAGACCCTCTAAGAAACCCCATCCGAGCTGAATTATCAGAGCATGTAGACTTTATTGAATCTTTCATTGTGTCACCACCCAAGAAAACGGTATACATCCCGTAAAAGAAAAACCAATAAATTTTCTTATTTTATTACCCCGCTTTTATGGTCATAAACGATAGCTGCTCTGACCGCCTTCTCAGGCGAATCAACGGGAGGGATAGTTGATACCGCGTAGAAACGCCGCTTAGTGCTCCCCTCAATTTGCGAAGACCAAGCATAACAATTTACCACGGACTTTATAGGGTGACGTTCCTTCGCTTGAAGGGGTGCAAAAGGGATGGAAAAGAATATGGCAAGGTCCGGGAGGGTATCGACAAATCGTCGGCTTGATGTTTCAGAACCGGACAGGTTATTTCGCCTTAGAAGCCGCGAATTGGGGACAGGGGGTCAAGGGGAGCGGGTTGCATCTCTACAGCCTTTACTGAAGATTAATTTCTGTGTTATTTCGTCCCATTTCCTGCTATTAAGACTCAATTAATTTCTCCCGATAACACCAAAAGGACAGGTCACTGGATGGGGGAGATTGTGTAGTAAGGTCGCAGCTCTATATTGAAAGTTGGTTATGGCGCAAAAAATTTCAAAGAACATGATCACTCTCCGAGAAAAGGACAATTATGAGCATCCACTCCCTCTGCAAACCGCGTCCGTCTGTCTTTGCTGCTGACAGAAGAGCCACCGTTCTCAGCCTCGATACGTTTCTCAAAGGGCAGGTCAACGGACCTGAATTTTTCGAGGAAAACTTCTTCACCAACGGCATGATCACGCTGGTGGATCGGGCATTCCGCCATTTGGGCGGCGCCGGTGCAGGTTCGTCGGTCTTCTTGCTTTCCCAGGCGATGGGTGGCGGTAAGACCCACAGCATGATTGCGCTGGGATTGCTGGCCCGTGATCCGGCATTGCGTAAAAAGGTCCTCGGTGAGCAAGACCCGGCTCCAAAGCTCGGGCGTTGCCGTGTTGTCGGCTTCAATGGGAGAAGCACCGATGAAGCAGGCGGGATATGGGGAGCGATCGCAGAGCAACTCGATAAGGCGGAGCAATTCGCCCGCTATGTTTCGCCGCTCCTCCAGGCACCGGGACCAGAAGCCTGGAAGCAGTTGCTCGGCGGCGATCCGCTCGTTCTCTTCCTTGACGAACTGCCATTTTATCTGGAATACGCCGTCGCTGTCCCGGTTGGGAATGCCGACCTGAGTGTTGTCACGACCACAGCGCTCGCGAACCTCTTCATTGCGGTCGCCGAGATGGACAATGTGTGCCTTGTTCTATCTGATCTGGCAGGAACGAATTTCAGCATCGGTCAATCCAGCCTTGAGGCGTCTTTCAACCGGGCAGTCCAGGGAATCACGTCGGAATCCCGGCGCATAGCTGTCCCGATTACTCCGGTCAATCCGAACGGTGACGAGCTCTACCACATTCTGCGCAAACGCCTCTTCGATCATATTGGTCCGGATGCGGATATCCGGAAGGTGGCTGCCGCTTATCGCGAGGCGCTCCGTGAGGCAAACAGGATGAATCTGACAACCACCTCGCCGGAAGCTCTTTATACTCGCGTCGTTGATGCCTATCCGTTTCACCCCGACCTCCGGGAACTCGTGGGCAAGTTCAAGGAAAACGAAGGATTCCAGCAAACGCGCGGCGTCATCCGCCTCATGCAAATGGTGGTGTCCAACCTTTGGAGGGCGGAGAAAGCGGCAGGCATCGACTTGATCCACCCTTACGATCTCGATTTGAATCTGGATGAAATCGCTTCCGAGGTCCGCACTATCAATCCGTCGCTCAGCGAGGCCATTGCCCACGATATCGCCCACAGCGGCGATGCGGAGGTTGAGCAAATCGACCTCGCCAACGAAAACTCCGATGCTTCAGACGCCGCCCGGCTCATCCTCGTTGCCTCGCTTTCAACGACTCCCGGCGCCATTCACGGGCTGCGGGAATATCAACTCGTCGATTGCCTCCAGCGTCCCGGTCGCGACCTCTCCACCTTCAAGGCCAACGTCCTTGACAAGCTGGCGACCCGAGCCTGGTATCTTCACAATTCCGCTGACGGACGCCTCTTTTTTAAAAACCAGCAAAACCTCGCCTCGAAGCTGCGTTCGACCGCCCTCTCGCTTCACCCGGAAACAGTGGATCGCATGCTCCGGGAGCATTTAGAGGAATACTTTTCCGCTTCGCTTCGCGACTGTTACCAGGTCGTAAAAGTTCTGCCCCCACCCGATGAAGTTCAGGTCGAGCAGGAAAAGACCACTCTGGTGATCGTGCGGCCGGGCGGACAAGCGAACCAGTTGCCCATCTCCGCTGACTGGCAGGCATGGTGGAATCAGCAGCAATACAAGAACCGCTGCCTCTTCCTCACGGGCTCGCGGGATACCTTCCAGAAAGTGCTCGATTCGGCTCGACAGACTCGCGCCCTGCAAAGCATTGAAGACGAACTCAAGGCGGAGAACACGCCCTCTGATGATCCGCAGTGGCGGGCTCTCGACGCGCTTCGCGACCGCGTGGGCCTGCAATTCACCTCAGCCTTGAAGGAAGCCTTCGACTAGATTGTCTATCCTTCCATCAACTCCGCTCTGCGGGCAACCGGCACCGATCTCGCCTTTGCCGGCAATCAGAGTGGCGAAGCGACCATCCGCAAAACCCTCGAAGGGGCGCAGAAATTCACGACCAAGATTGACGATGACAGCTTCCGCACCCGTGCGGAGGCACGCCTCTTCGGCTCAGCGGAGACCAAAGTCGTCCTGTGTTCCGACTTCAAACGGGCCGCTGCGGTCAACACCAACTGGCCGCTCCACAAGATTTCCGCCCTCGATGATCTCAAAGCCGAGTGCCTCCGCCGCGGACTTTGGCGTGAAGAAGGCAATCACATCCGGCGTGGCCCGTTTCCCCCACCTGTTCCCGTGGTTTCCATTCGCGATCTTTCACTCCAGGAAGACGGCGACGGGCACACCTTCCTGAAAATTGAGCGCTGCATGCGCCGTCCGTCGTTTATGAAACCGGCGATTCCGACCCAACGACAGCCTCCAGCCCCGTGCCAACGCCAGCCCGCTTTGAAGCGACCGGTTTGCGCTACCGTTTTCTCGCCTATGATCCTGCCAATCCCGGACGTGTGAGCGAGGTGATGGAATGGACGGCAAAGATTCGGCTCAAAGGCCAGTTGCACAACCGCGGCGACCATTACGAGGCAGAGTTACTCTCCTTGCCTAAGGCTAACGGGATCGCCATTCGCTACACCACGGACGGCTCCTCGCCCACCAGTGTAGGCGCCGCCACATACGACGGCCCGTTCCGGGTCCCGGCTAAATGCCGCAAAGTGTGCGCCATGGCCGTGGCCGCAGCCTATGCTCTGCACTCCGAGACAATCAGCATCACGATTCCCCAGAAGGGAGAAGAAGAGCGCAGACTGGAGCCCGCAATTCCAGCCCGCTGGAATCAACAGACGAAGCTCGATGACTCCGGGGCGGTCTGGGATTTCATCCAGCGATTGGAAAAGGCCGCTGGTGTCAGCGCCTATGACGTCAGCCTCACGGCTGAAAGCAGCGATGGTCAGCAGAACGTGGAATACTCCGGCGCCCTGGAAGGTGGCTACGATGCTGCCGCTCTGAAATCCGTCGCGGAAAAGCTACAGGAAATCGTCAACGGCGGCAGCCTGCGGATGACCATTGGTTCCCTCGGGTTCCCCACCGGGCAGGCGCTTCTCGACTGGCTCAGGGCCGCCAACCAGCCCTTTAACCTCGCGAAAGTGATCCAGTAAACCATGCGACGCGCCGCTTCATCTTCAGCCCGCAAGGTCGTCGGTCTTGGCTTTCTGCCGGAGGAAGCCCGCCACGGTTTTCTCGTTGATATTCCGCAGGGCAGCGGGGGCAATGACATGATCACGATCACCGAGCACCGGGGAGACGACCTCGACCATCTGGGCGCCCGCCTGGTGGATGCTCCGTCGCCCGGCGACCTGTCGCTGCGGGTCATCATCAATCGCACCCGCTGGCTCGCGTTGGCCCCGGCGTTCTGGGAAGAGACCAATCGCCGCCTCCGCGCCAACGGTCTTCCCGCCGCCAAGTTTCAGAAGAACCCCGGCAAGCCGGTACCGGTCCATCCCTCGCTTGGCAAGGAACTCTGCATCCTTTGCTGGGCTGTCGAGGATGCCTCACCCGACGACATCCCGAATGCGCTGCGTAACTGGGAAGCGCTGGCCCCCGAAGAGCGCTGGTGGCTCTATACCATGACAGTGGCCACCACCGGCCAGGCCTTGCAGAAAGGCATTGGCTGGCGCAAGGCACTGCGGGCTGCCCTTGCCGACAATCCCTTCGTCAAAGGCGAGGGGCTATCATCCAAAGCTCGGCGCGAATTGCTTAGCCATTCCCAACTATCGTTGGCTCTTTAGTAAGTTAGAAATTATTTCTTGCGCTTTTCCGGCAACAAATAATTTCGTAAACTTACTTATTCCGTTTATCGGGAGTAGAATCACTTTTTTATAACAAAGTTTGTCATTCCATGTTATCCTGTAGGTCAAAGGAGGAGACAAATAATGAACATTTCACTTACGCCACAACTTGAAACACTGGTGAAAAATAAAGTGGATAGCGGGCTTTATGGTTCCGCAAGCGAAGTTATGCGCGATGCCTTGCGCCTTCTTGAAGAACGGGACCGCAGACAGTTCTTGCGTGTTGAAGATCTGAGGGCCGAAATCAAGAAAGGCCTGGATAGCGGAGAGTCAACACCGTTAGACGTGGGAGTCATCAAGGCACGGGGCCGTAAGCGGCTTGAAGCGCAACAAAGCAAGGCAACCGGCTGATGTTGAGAATCCACAAGAGCCCCGCGGCTGAAAACGACCTTCATGAAATCTGGTGGTATATCGCCCAGGACAACCCCGGCAATGCTGACAAACTCCTTGACGAAATTGAGGAAACATGCCGAAAACTTGCCCAGTTCAAGAGTATGGGGAGAAACCGGGATGAACTTCATCCCGATTTGCAAAGTTTCCCTGTTGGCAAATACCTGATTTTTTATCTGCCGATTAACGGCGGCATTGAAATTGTCAGGGTTCTGCACGGAATGATGGATATCGACGCTTTCTTTTGAAAACTGTGTACACGGAGGTGTTTTTATGCAACAGGCAACTTTTTCTGAATTACGCAATCACGCCAAGCAGTATTTCGACATCGTCGAGTCGGGGGAACCAGTGCGCATCGTGCGCAACGGCAAGCCAATAGCGGATATTGTTCGGCTTCCTCCGGATCTCCCGTCCCGGAAACGCAGGCTGGCGCAGCCGCTGGTTATTGATGGTTGTTCCCTTAGCAGGATCATTCTTGAAGAACGTGAGACGACAGTCTGATGCGGGTTTTTTTCGATTCGGCAGACGCCAGACAGTGCGTTGCTGCTACGCAAGCCGGGTTAAGGGTTATACAGGCATAGAGGAGATTCATGCCCACGTTCATCGAAACCCAGTTTCCCATTGCCCGCCTCTCTCTCGAATCATACAAAGAGCGTCGAGCGAACAATTCCCAAACCCTCACAGGACTTGGCAAATGGTGGGGACGCAAGCCGCTTATCCTTGTCCGCGCTTCCATCCTCGGTATGTTGATGCCCGCCTCCGACAACCCGAAAAGAGACCGGGAAATCTTTCTCAAAATCCTCACCATGGACGACGACGGTGCATGGCAGCGTTGCAAAGGGGAAATACCGGTGGCGGCCCTGCGTGAGGCCGCTTCGACGGAAATCCAAGACGAATACTTTCGTGCTCGTGGCTTCAAACAAGGTGTCACCGATGAGGAAAAAGAAGAGGTCTGCGCGCAAATCTGGGAATCTCTCACAGAGTCAGAGCAACAAACTCTCGATGATCAGCGGCGACGCCCCATTCCCGACCGTGCCGACTTTAACGCATTGCCTTACGCGGATCGCATCAAACACTGCGAGCGTCCGGAGAACGTCACTGGCCCTACGGTCGTGGCTTGGGCAGAGATCAATGCCCATCTCGGCACCACCGCTACAAGCCTTGCCGGACTGGTCGAGCAACTCGGGCAACGTACCTTCGGCCATACGCCGCGTGTGGGGGATTGCTTTTGCGGTGGTGGCTCCATTCCCTTCGAGGCCGCCCGCATTGGCTGCCAGGCCTTCGGCTCCGACCTCAATCCTGTCGCTGGCTTGCTCTCCTGGGCCAGCCTTAATCTTCTCGGCGGTCGCAGGGAGGTGCAGGAAGAAGTGGTGCGCGTCCAGGCCGAGGCGTTACGAGCTGCCGACCGGCAAGTTACCGAGTGGGGCATCGAACTCAATGAACATGGCGAACGCGCCGATGTCTATCTCTATTGTGTGGAGGTGAAGCCGGAGGGCTGCGATTACTACATCCCGCTCGCGCCGAGCTGGCTGATCGGGGAAAAATCCAAATATGTCGCCCGCTGGCGCTGTATCCCGGGCTCTGATCGCCTCCAGCCGGAGATCATCACCGTCTCGGACGCCGAACTGCAAGATTGGAAGGGTGATTCGAAGAGGAAGATTATCCCCAAGAGTGCCACCGTGGTGGACAGTCGTGTGATCGATCCCTTCGACCCGGACCGCTCTTGGTCGGTGGAAGCGTTGCGTGGCCCGGAAGGTTTGCGCCTCTGGTCCAACGAAGACCTCGTGCCCCGGTCCGGAGATGTGTTTCAGGAAAGGCTTTACTGCATCCGTTGGGTAAAAACGGTCACGGAGAGCAACGCCCTGGGGCAGGCCGTAACCAAAACCGTGCGCCGTTATGCCGCCCCCGAAGCCGCTGATCTCGCCCGCGAAGCTAAAGTACTCGAACTCCTGCGTGAACACTTTACCGACTGGCAACGCAAGGGCTTCATTCCGTCTAAGGCGATTATCAGTGGTTACAACACCGAACAACCTATTCGCGAGCGCGGCTGGACCCACTGGCATCACCTCTTCACGCCGCGGCAGTTATTGACGCATGGAGCCATCGCTGAGATTTGCGACAGCATACCCTGCTCTCGAGAAGCCCATGTGGGTTCACTCCTTGGGATTGGACGAATGGCAAATTGGAATTCGCGCTTATCACGTTGGGTTCCGGACAAGTCTAAAGAGGGGGGCTCGGATACTTTTAGCAACCAAGCCCTGAACACATTGTTCACATACAGCATTCGCCCAATATTAAAATGGAACACTGCTTGGCCAGTTCTCACGGAGGTATTATTAAACTCTCACCCCTTATGTGCAAAGGTCCATCCAGCTGATGCACGGGATATCCAGGAAAACTGCGATATCTGGATCACCGATCCGCCTTACGCCGATGCGGTCAATTATCACGAGCTCGGAGACTTTTTTCTCGCGTGGTATGACACGCAACTGGCCGAGACTTTTCCAGAGTGGTCGTCCGATGCAAGAGCCGAGTTAGCGGTGCGGGGCGACGGCGAAGATTTTCGTCGTTCCATGGTGGAGATTTATCGCAACCTTGCCCGTCACATGCCGGACAACGGCCTGCAATTGGTCATGTTCACCCACCAGGACCCGGCGGTCTGGGCGGACCTTGGCATGATCCTCTGGGCCGCGGGACTCAAGGCCGCTGCTGCGTGGACTATCAACACGGAATACGCAGCAGTGGGGGTCAAGAAGGGCAATTACGTCCAGGGCACCGTCTGCCTCGTTCTACGCAAACGCACCTCCAACGCACCCGGATTCCTCGACGAGGTCTATCCGTTGGTGGAGGACGAGGTAAAACGACAGATCGAATCCATGCAAGCCCTCGACGAAGACGGTGAACCCAACTTCAACGATGCCGACTACCAGCTCGCCGCTTACGCTGCCGCTCTAAAAGTTCTCACCCATTACGGCACGCTCGACGGCAAGGAAGTGGAGCACGAGGTCTTTGCCGTGCGGGCCAAAAACGAGAAAAGCGACTTCGAAGCAGTCATCGAACGCGCCCTCGGCATCGCCTGCGAAACGCTCGTCCCCCATGGATTGGACAACTCATGGCGGAACCTCTTGCTCGTAGAGCGCTACTACCTCCGTTCCCTCGACATCGAGAGCCGGGGCGAGCGCCGCAAAGGCATGTATGAAGAGCTGGCCCGCGGTTTCGGCGTGACGGATATCCGGCCTCTCCTGAAGAGCGACAAGGCCAACGGAACCCGCATGCACACTGCCAGTGGTTTTACCGCCGCCGGGCTCGCGCCGCTAAGTGGAGGCGATACGGAGGCGCTCCCTGCCCGATGGGGGCGAGCAGGTGGCGGAGCCGCGCATCCCTTCGCTGCCTCGCCGCTCCGCCACCTGCTTTTCGCGATCCGAGAGACCACCACAGCCGACAACAGCCCGGAGCCAGGCCGCCAATATCTGCGCGACACCTTTGGCCAGGGGTATTGGGGCCGGCGCGAACGCTTCATCGCCCTCCTTGAATGGCTTGCAGCGCTGGGGAATGCTGTGGGAATGAACGAATGGATTACCGATTCCGCAGCCGCACGAATACTGGCCGGACGACTAAGAAATGACCAAGCATGATGATGAAACTACATTCCAGCCGTAGAAACAGACTCGATCAAGCGGTCTTGAACCAACGCCTGGGAGGCGCTGTTTCCTACGACCACATCGCCGGTTATTTCCGCTCCAGCCTGTTCGAGGTGGCCGGGGAAGCCATCGCGAAAGTAACCGGCCCGGTGCGAATCATCTGCAACTCGGACCTTGATCCGCAAGACCTCGTCACCGCTGCTGCGGCTCAAGCGGCGCTCCGCCGCAGTTGGTGTGCCGGCAGGCCGGAGGAAGCGCCACCCAGTGCGATCTCGCGTTATCGCGCCCTCTACGAAGCCCTCACGAGCAAGAAAATGGAAGTGCGGGTGTTGCGGCATGCAGACGGCTCAGCCACTGCTTTCCTCGGTAGCGTCAACGAGAGCGCCTCGGCCTGGAAGGTAAACTACGAGCTGCTGTGGGAAGACGATGACCCCGCAACCATCGCGTGGGTGCAGGAGGAATTTGACGCGCTTTGGAATGATGCACGAGCAGTGGATCTCGCTTGCTGCCCCTTCATTGCGCAAGATGTGCAACGCATCATTTCCCGCCGGGTTATCGAACCGGAAGACTTGCAGGCTATCGCCGAACCAACGACGGCAGCCGCCGCCGCGGCAGTCGAAACTCCTGTCTATCGCCGCGATCAGGGGCTCATGCCGCACCAAAAGTATTTCGCCCGGTTGGCTCTGGAACGACATCGGCTGGGCGGCGCACGCCTTGTCCTTGCCGATCAGGTCGGCTTGGGGAAGACCATCCAGCTCGCGATGGCCGCGATGCTCCTGGCTCTCGATGATCCTGACGGCGGCCCGATTCTCGTCCTTGCCCCCAAGCCGCTCCTCCAACAGTGGCAAGATGAATTGATGGAACGTCTCCTGCTGCCGTCGGCCCGGTGGAATGGCCGCGCCTGGGTGGATGAGAACGATCTGGAATATCCGTCGGAGGGCCAGAAATCACTCGGCAAATGCCCGCGCCGGATCGGTCTGGTTTCGCAGGGCCTGGTGGTACGCGGTCTGTCGGAGGCAGTGAATCAACTGCTGAACCGCCGCTACACCTGTGTCATCGTGGATGAGTCGCACCGTGCCCGTCGTCGCAATGTGCCAAAGGTGGACGCCGGAGCCGATGAAATCGACGAACGGGCGGAACCGAATAAGTTGATGGCCTTTCTCCGTTTGATCGGCCCGAAGACGAAAAGCATGCTGCTGGCCACGGCCACCCCCGTGCAACTTCACCCGGTCGAGGCCTGGGATCTTTTGCATATTCTCTCCCACGGAAACGATAGCGTGCTCGGCGGTTGGACGCATACCAGCCCGTGGTTTCGACCCAGCCATTGCCTTGAAATTGCCACCGGCGACGCGATTGTCCCCACGAATAATGTCCACAATGGCTGGGAATACGTCCGCGACCCGCTGCCGTCCCGGTTTGAAGATCCAGCGCTCGACCGCATCAGGCGCAACCTCGATGCCAGCGACACCGACTGGCAATTTCTCCCCGAGAGTCTCGATAAACTCTCGTCGGCGCTCCGGCGGGTTCAGCTCCAGAACGGGCTGCTCCCCGACTACGGCAAACGCTTCAATCCTTTGCTGCGGTGCATCGTGCGCCGTACACGTGACTATCTGGAGGCGACAATCAATCCGGCGACGGGCAGCTATTTCTTGCCGAAGGTCGCCGTGAAGCTCTTCGGCGAGGGAAATGAAGGCGCCCTTGTTCTCGGTGGATATCTGCTTGAAGCCTATCAGGAGGCAGAAGCATTTTCCCTGCTGCTCCAGCAAAGAGTGCAAGGTGCGGGATTCTTCAAAACGCTTCTCTTGCGACGCCTTGGCAGTTCGATGGAAGCCGGACGCCGAACCGTGCAAAGGCTTCTCGGCATAGAACCCGACGTCATGGACGACGAGGATGACGATGACGCCGAAGAAGAAGCGCCGGTCCAAGTCGGACGACCGCCGCAGGGAGCGAGCGATTTCAAAAACTTCACCGACGCCGAGCTGAAATCACTGCACCGCTGCCTCGCTCTGCTGAAACAAGGCGGCAATAACGATCCCAAGCTCGAAGCGCTGGTGGGCTATCTGTTTGGCGCCCATCCGGGTGGGACGGAACGCTGGCTCGATCTGGGCTGTATCCTGTTCTCGCAGTATTACGATACCGTCCGCTGGATCGGGAATGAGATGGCCAGGCGCACGGAGTTTGCGGGCATGGACATCGGACTCTACGCAGGCAGCAACCGTTCCGGTTTATGGCGTTCAGGCAAGTTCCAGCGTTGCGACCGGAATATTCTGAAAGAACGGGTCCTCGCCGGCGACCTCAAACTGTTGCTCGGTACGGACGCCGCCTCAGAGGGTCTGAACCTCCAGCGCCTCGGGACGCTCATCAATATCGATCTTCCCTGGAACCCGACCCGGCTTGAGCAACGCAAAGGCCGCATCCAACGCATCGGGCAAGCGCGCAGCGAAATCTGGATCGCCAATCTCCGCTACCGCGACTCCGTCGAAGACCGCGTCCATCAAGTGCTGGCCGACCGTCTCGAAGCGATTCATGGACTTTTTGGCCAGATCCCGGACACGCTTGAGGACGTGTGGGTAAAAGTCGCCCTCAAGGACGAGCAAGCCGCCCAACAGCTCATTGACCGAACCACAGCCACCCGGAATCCGTTCGACGTGAAATACAGCAAGGTGGAAGATGCCGACTGGGAGACCTGTACCTCGGTCTTGAACGGCCTGAGCATGAAGGAACTTCTCTCTCGTGGGTGGTAAGGGGGGTTGAAGGGGGCGTTGTTTCGCAGGGCGGCTCAAAATAGATAAAAGATTAATGATATATGAGAGTTAATTGATAATATCAAAGAATGTCACCGTATGGGTAGTGTCTAAGTTTGAAAAATATCGTTTCAAAATTGAACAAACTATCGTAGCATCTTATATTACGAGAGTTAGAAATAGCTGTTATAAACCTCTTGGTTATTTACCAGAAACAAGCTGCTTATTTCCTTATTCCGAAAGCATTTTAAAAGACAGTCAGAAGCGCGTTTTTAATAGAAAAGAAAAAATAAACTTCTAGAAAAAACTTCCTAAACAAACCAACAACCCTTCGATTGTTCGAAGAGTGCTGACCCCAAGTTAAGAATCACCGCCAGCATAATCACCACGCCACGAAAAGAATGCGGCGCTACGATGTGGCCTACGGCCAAGGCACCACGCTGCTGCGAGTCCTTGTTGCTGGAGCCCGATTTCGTCAACCAAAAGCCCCTCACTCCGATGCACACTTATCCCAGCGCCGCCAATTAAAAGACCAGATGGGCGCGCGATTTTATGGCCTGCTTTCTATTCCCCCCGCCTCCCTCCCATCCGCCCCCCTGGGGGCTCCCCATCTCTGGCGCCGGGCGGCGCCCTTCTCCCCACGCCCTTCGCTACGCTCGCCCGGCGCCTTAATCATTTCATTCACATCAACATCCTCAGAGATAAGGGATATTTTTCAGTGCTTAAAGATCCGGGTCGAAGTCGCCAGGCTCTAACCAGGGCAAAAAACCGCCCTGTTTTCCGCTGCTGGCTTTGTTCGCCCACTCCGCTCTCTATTCGCCAAGTTCGTGCCAATAGGTATAGATCGTTGTCCAACAGACGAAATTTCAGTCGTCTTTGTGGGGTATAGTGTGGGGTAAGGTGAATTTTGAAAAAGAAAAAGGGGCCAGAATTTCTTCTAAGCCCCTATTTTCATTATTGGTAGTCCCAAGGGGATTTGAACCCCTGCTACCGGCGTGAGAGGCCAGCGTCCTGACCACTAGACGATGGGACCGTTCATTTTATTTGGCGGCAAAATCAAATCGGGGGACAACTTCCCTGCCAGCGTGGAAGATCTTCCCGGGAGTTTGTTTGGCCGTAGGTTTATTAGTTAAGATAAGAACAATTGTCAAGGTTAAAAAATGGAGGGGGGACAATTGCTCCACAACTTTACGGGAGGCTTTAACTATGATAGGTGAGGCACAATGATTGGCCAAAACCCTGGCAAGAGTTTTTACGATCCTCGGAAACCGTGATCTATAACAAGGTTTCGTAGGAAAAACGACAGAAAGTGTGACGAAGATATTGGATCCTAAAAAGTTTTTTGTCCGTAAAAAGAAAGTTCATAAATCCCGCTGGCAAAAAAAATCCTTTTCTCCGTGCAAAATGCAGCCAGCCATCGACCCGGCCTTGAAGCACGTTCTTGCAAAAATAGGCAAGCCGGCGCCAGCCACCTTTGTCCCTGACCCCTTTCAGTTGGCGGCCCTGGAAGCCATCAAGAAAACCGATTGTCTCGTCACCGCTCCTACGGGCGTGGGTAAAACCTGGATAGCAGAGCAGGCTATCCAGGCAATTTTCGAAAATGGCCGACGCTGTTGGTATGCATCGCCTCTGAAGGCCCTGACCAATGCGAAGTGGGTGGAGTTCAGCCAGCGGTTTGGAGAAGCCAATGTCGGTATTCTTACGGGGGATACTAAGGAAAACACCGATGCTCCGATTATCGTGGGCACTACAGAAATCCTCAGGAATCAGCTCTATGACGTCATGCATCACACGGATAATCTTAATTGCGATCTGGTAATTCTTGACGAAGCCCACTATCTGGGCGATCGTGATCGTGGTGTCGTCTGGGAAGAAGTGCTGATCTATTTGCCCGTGCGGGTCAATGTCCTGCTACTTTCCGCAACCATCGGCAACGATGAGGAAATCGCGTCCTGGCTGGCCTCTATCCGTGGTAAGAAGTGCCTGGTGATAAAGGAGGAAAAACGGCATGTGCCACTTTTCCCTCTTTTCCAGCATCCTTCCGGTAAAGTTATGCCGTTTCTGGAAAAACGAAAATTTTTTCATGGCCTGGTGCCGTTTCTGGAAAGCAAGAGAGCCCAGGGGGCTGGCCGACCGCCCAATATGGGGCAAATCATCGAGGTTTTGGAAGAGTTTAATCTTTTGCCGGCTATCTTTTTTCTCAAGTCCCGCGCCGAATGTGATGCCGCATTGAAAAGTTGCGGCCCCGCTCCTGCCAAAACAGTCGATAAAAGCTTTGAGGACGATTTAGCCGAATTAGTAAAACGTTTCCACTATTTACGGAACCACAAACAGTTGAATTGTTTGGAACGCTCCCGTGTTGCCGCTCATCATGGTGGACAGCTCCCCACATGGAAGTTTTTTGTGGAAACGATGATGAAGCGGGGAAACCTCCGTGCTATTTTTGCCACCTCCACCGTCGCCGCAGGGGTTAATTATCCAGCCCGGACGATCGTTTTGTTTAATTCCGATCTCTACAACGGCAACAACTTTACGCCCCTAAGCAGTACAGAGTTTCACCAGATGACAGGCCGGGCTGGAAGAAGGGGCCGGGACAATATCGGATTTATGCTGGCCGTTCCGGGCCGCTTTATGGATGTGGCGCACATCAAGAAGCTCCTCTTTAAAAAACCGAATGATATTTTGAGTCAGATCCGCAATGATTTTTCCATGATCTTAAACTTGCTTTTATCGCAAACACCAGAGGATATAAGGGCTATCTTTGAAAAATCACTGGCATCATACCAACTCCGTGCCGGGGATAAAAAAATAACCCTCGAAACCGGCGGCACTCTCTGGGCGGATTGCCTTCGCCACCTTAACTTTCTGAGTACGGAAGGCTTTGTGGATGAAAACAATCGCCTCACCGAAAGCGGCATATGGGCCTCCAAGCTGCGGCTTGATCACCCCCTGCTGATTGCCGAATGCCTGAAAAAGGAGGCCTTTCCAAAAAGAGATGAAAAACTCCTGGCGGCCATGGTAGCACCGTTTGTGTATGATGGCGACCAGGACCTGCAGCTGCCTGACAAGGTTATTGCCGGAAAACTGTTGTTGGCCCATCGCAAGATAAGTCGGACAATTACCTCATTATCCAAGCGTATGGCCACGGCGGGATTTTCGACACCCCCCCTCTTTCTGTGGCCGAGTTCGGTGATTTACGACTGGGCGCAGGGTGGAGACTGGGATGAAATCGTTAAGAAGATAGGTATCGCCGACGGCGATCTGGCAATGCTGATCCTGCGCACCGCCGACAATCTCCGCCAGATTGCTTCACTCCGCGATACACATCCCGACATCGCCGCCTTGGCAACCAAGGCACGGGAAGCAATTCTGCGAGAGCCGGTGGTATTTATTAATTAATCTTTTGTTTGCCATAATAAACGGGGCGCCGATTTCCCGCTTGACATGTTCCCAGGAAAAAGTATATAAGCGCCCACTTGCGGAATATCCTATTAAAAAAGCAATTTACCCGCCGTGCTTTGCTTTTACAGTCTGTGCGTCCCCATCGTCTAGTGGCCTAGGACACGGGCCTTTCACGCCTGTAACCGGGGTTCGACTCCCCGTGGGGACGCCAATTAATAAAATTAAGGGGTTACGATTAAGATCGTACCCCCTTTTTTCTTGCCTAAAAATCAAATTCCAACCCTATTTCCAACCTTCAGGGCAAAACAGCCAATAAAAACCCCGGCCAAAATAGCCAGGGTCTTTGGTAATGCTTGGAGGTTCGCGCCATAATAATTATGGGCATATTGAGAAACCTAACCATGCGTATGTCTATGCGCCGGTTTACAAGGCACCAATGGCTTTGGCAAGAATGCTGAAAACTTATGGTGGACCAAAATATTACTTGACAAAGTTTATTAAAAGTATATTTTGGCTCCATCATCCCCTTGCGGTTACATACCGCATCGGCCCCGTACCCCGGTGGGTGCGGGTTTTTTTATGTCTGGAAACCTCAAGCAATGAATCGAGTCTCTTTCTTTATTGATGGATTCAATGTCTTTCACTCTTTAGACTTTTGCTCCATACATGATCCCAAAAAATATCATAAGTATAAATGGTTGGATTACGCAGCGCTTGCTAAGTGTTTCGTTTCACCAAAAGACACGATAATAGACATCTATTATTTTACAGCTTACGCCGATTGGTCAGAGCCTAAGATGGAACGTCATAAACTTCTGGTCCGTGCTCTTGAAACGAAAGGCATTAAAGTCGTGCTGGGAAAATTTAAACTCCGGGACAAGGAATGCCGTCTTTGCAAGAAGGTCTACCAAACCTATGAAGAGAAACAAACGGATGTGAATATATCCATTAAACTTTTTCAATGCGCTCATAACGATACCTTTGATACAGGCATATTGATTTCTGGAGATAGCGATATTGTTCCTGCAATTAGAGCTGTAAAGGAAAGTTTCCCTACAAAGAAAATTGGACTTGTAATTCCCATAGGCCGATCCGCGGAAGAAATGAAGAAGGTATGCGATTTTCACATGAAAATGAAAGAAATCCATCTTCGTAGTAGTCAATTTCCTGATTCCATAATAGTTGATTCACTAAATAACATCACCGTAAATCGCCCAAAAAGATGGGAATAGTGAGGGCGGACACGATAATCGAGGGAACGTTGGTCAGGGAAAATGAGGGTTTTAAAAGAGGGGCGCCGGGCGGCGCCCCTCTTTTTGTTAGATTGAAGCCGATTAGGGAGGTGTTGGTTGCGATACTTTGCTTCGACGGGGTTTTGTGAGTGTCTGAGCAAAGAGTTCAAAGTAAAGTGATTCGTCGAGGCGCGGCAGGTTGCGTGCGGCGGCAGCGGCGAGCATTTCTGCGGCCATATGGTTGAGGACGCGCAAGTTGTTTAAGGCGTGCGCGGCCAAGGTCTGGATCAGCTCCGTGGTCATCAGTTGGGTATTTCCGGTCTGTTCGAGAGCGAAGTTGAGGTAGTCTTGAAGTTGCTCGGGGGAAAGTACCGCCAGGTAAAGCCGGGCGCGGATGCGACTGCCCAGGGGAAGCAACTCCGGGGTTCGAAAGCGATCAGGCAAGCGTCCGTCACCACACAGGATGGTAAAGAGCAGGCTTTCCGAGTCGAAGCTGGTGCTTTGCAGCAGTCGCAGTTCCGTCAGGCAAGGTGATGAGACTTCCTGGGCCTCGTCGATAAGCAAAACTGGGCGCGCCAGCGTAGACTGACAGTGCGCTTTCCAGCGGGCGCGCAGGGTCTTGAAACTGCCATAGCGATTTACAGGGCTCAAGCTGACGCCGAACAGTTCGCCTAATTCCCGGTAGAAGTCGGCCAGTTTGCTCTGCGGTCGTTCCATAACTCCGACAGTAATATCCGGCATATGGCTGATTTGCTTTGCGATCCACTGCAGGGTTTTACTTTTTCCCTGACCGGGCTCTCCAGTAATCAAGGCAAAGCCGCCTTGTGGGAGCAGCGCCCGGACGCGATTGGCGAAGTTTTCCGCCTCTGGCAACACCCAGATGGCTTCGGTGGGCAGAGCAGGCAAAAAAGGATTGTACTTGAGTCCATAGAGGGCGCGGATATCGGCATTAATCATGATTGCATTCCTCCTTTGGCAGATAAGCCGGGGGCAGGCCGGTGGCGGCATAGTCGGCGAGCCATTTCCGCAAGAGGGGCGGCAGAGGATTGTTTTTAAGAACAATGGCGCCGGCAGTTTCCGGAGGCTCAATGGTTCGGCGCAGACCGGAGGCGTTTTGGGCTTTATCCTGAGGCAGCAAGCACGCCAGCGGCCCGCCGGTTTGGGGATCTACCAGGATCATCTGGCTCTTATCCCAACTTGGCGAGCGCAGGGTTACCGAACGTAAGTGTCCGAAGCGCGGCGGCAGCTCGTAGCGGACGCCCCCGACCACAACGGTTGCATCGCTCACGCGCGGGGCACGGGTAAGCTGGCGGGTAAAGGACAGGCGCAGAGTATCGGTATTTGGCGCCGGACGCCCGACATTGGGTCCGTCAAGCATCCGCTTAAGGGGTGTGGCATCGATTTCCCGATGCCGGTTTCGGTGGTAGTCCTGTTCGACCCAGGCCTGGGCAGCGCGGTTGATAAAAGCCAGGTTAAGATTCTCGATGCCGCGCAACATCTCGACCAGACGGCCTTCCAGTTGCGCCCAGAAGACCTCCTGTTTCCCGTTTTGGTATGGGGAATAAGGTAAGGTGGTCTCGTGCGCAATGGCCAAACGCAGGAGCCCCTGGCGGGTCTCCTCGGCGAGCATGGCCGCCCCGTTGTCGGTCATCAAGGCCCGCGGCAGCCCGCGCTTCATGATGGCCTGGGTAAGGCCGTGCACCAAACACTCGGCGGTTTCGGCCAGATAAAACTGCAAGTGGCAGCACAGCCGGGAGTGATCGTCGAGGACCGCCAGGGCGACAGGACGATGCCAGTTTCCGGATTCATCGAGCAGCCGGATTTTGGCTTGGTGAAAGTCCAGGTGCCAGAGAGCGTGAACGTGAGAAACTTCAAAACTCCGCACCTCCCGCTCCAATCGTCGCCACTGCGCCCTTCTTTGTCCCTCAGTGGGCTGCAAGGGGCCACGGTGTCGCGTCCAGCCGTTTTCCCTCATGCAGCGCAGCACCGTTTTGTAGCTCGGCATCGGAGTCGGCGGCGATTGCTGTTGGGCCGCGGCAACCAGGTTGTCATGGTGCAACTGAACGGTCCAGCGTGGGTAGGTGCGGTACTGAGATTCGATCAGGGCTTTCAGTTGTTCGTCTATTGCCCGCCGCCGACCGGCATCGGTCCGCGGTTTTCGCCCCAGCGCGGCGATCGGGTCCGGAGCATCTTTGGCTTGTTAGTACCAGCGCTCGATAGTCGAAAAACTCGGATTGATTCGCCTGTCAGGGGCAAGGGGGTGTTGGTAGCTTTTCCTGGCCAGCGCCTGCAACTCCCGCTGCAGTTGGCCGCTTTCCAGCGGACTGGACAAAAGTCCGCCGATCACGGCAAAACGGAACCTGGCCCAGCACTGCCACCGGGGAATTTAGGGATCACTCATCGGATATCTCCTTCGGATTCGCTTCTTCGGCCTCCTCCATGGAGGCGCACGGCGTCGAATCCTTACGCATATCCTTGTAGTGGATCAGTCCCTCTAATACAGCCGCCCATCTTTTGCGTGAGAGCCGGTTGGCTGCCGCCTCCCTCAGCAACAGTGACCTTGTCAGGATAAAGCCAGGGCTTGCAGACAGGTCGCCAAACCCAGCTCAGGATCGCCGCGGCTCTGCACAAAACGTTCGATCAGCCCCCGCGGTAAATCATGCGCGGCAACCGGCGGCATCAACCTTCACGATAGCTGTCGCCATGTCCGACTGTTCGAAAATAGCTCCCGGAAGTAACTCAACCAACGAGCCAGTGTGGGACGCGTTACCCCAAAAAACGCCTTCAGCCGCTCAACCGTGTAACCCTGAGTCCGCCCCTGGCGCAGCGCCGTTACTACCAGCACAGCCACTGCCCAATAAACACGTCGCCCCCAAAACAGTACTGATGGCGGCAATACCCTGCGCCGGCAACCCATCTGCCCGCAACACAGACTCAACCGGATGGCGTAAGCCTCATCAAAATCCGGGGGGCCTCCCCGAGGCTTACGCAGGTATTTAGCGTAATGCATAGGCCCCCCGCAGTAGGGCAGGGCCCCGCTCGAGCGCTTTCGGCAAGATCAACGTCGATTTTATGCAGAAGGGCAAAAAGTGATTTGCGTTGGAGGATTTCCGGTGATATCATGTTTCCCGCCTGTTTGTGGTAGGCAGGAGCCCCGTCAACAATTCGGCCAGGAAAAGCGAGGGGCTCCTTTTTTCTTCCCTCACCTTTCTTGACTAATTTAGGTTAATTTTCCATCATTTTTTGTGGCCGTGCTCAATACTATAACCATATTGCTAAATATGCATATTATACAGTGCTAAGCTTACCAAGATTAGGAGATATGAAAGAAGTCCAAGAAATGTGGGGAAATAACGTTAAAAAATGGTGGCCATCTGATCCCGAATCAGGTGAGCCTGATATGCCTCATGACACGAAATATTTAAGAGAGATGCCACTCTATGTAGACTATTCTGACTGGGATGGTTGTTGGTATAATCCTCAAAGAAAAAAAGGGATTTTGCATAAATCAGCTCGTCTTTACCCAATTGAATATGCTGAAGAAGAATTAAAGCTATTCCGAATGACCCACAATGCTGGATTATATAAGGAAGAAAGCCTATCAATTATTAATGAGATTTACAGGAAACAGTATGTAACAGAGAATACCAAGATGGTTCGTATCTATTCTTTGTATGAAAACGCTGCTGATCAAATTGAGAAAAGATTAACCATACCCCGAGGAAAGTTTATAAATAGTTTCATCACCAAATGGCCGTTATATCACTTTGTTGGGAATTTTTAGAATGATAGCAACTCAACGCTACAACCCCCGGCCCCTCGTTTCTGGGGCCGAAGATCGGAAACACATAAGATGACAACACTCAACAACCTGCTGGACAGTTTCCGGAATGCCGCTGTCACTGAGCGCGAAAAAGGCGCCTATTTTGAAGAGCTGATTTGCACATACCTGCGCAACGAAGCCATTTATCGCGATCTATACAGTGACGTGTGGACGTATGCCGACTGGGCAATCCAGCAGGGATTGGACAAGCGCGATACGGGCATTGACCTGGTTGCCAAGACCAA
>Ga0082335_1002832_pt1 | contig 30700 bp, 21 predicted proteins | sample Subgrocontami58m_FD_72375 | JGI IMG/M metagenome (GOLD analysis project Ga0082335, IMG submission 72375) | Subsurface groundwater microbial communities from S. Glens Falls, New York, USA - GMW37 contaminated, 5.8 m (SPADES assembly) (version 2) ...
GTGCATTCAAATGTCTTCTGGCGCATCCACGCCACTAAAACAAAATGAAACTCGATTGTCCAGCAAAGGCTTTAACTCACCGGCTCCCAGCCCTTTGCTGGGGAGGTACAAACCACCCTGGCATCACCAGTTTGGCAAGGGAGCATTAGAACGTTTGTCGTGAGCTTCGACCAACGTGGTCCTGGAACCCGCGGCTCGCGAGTATGCCCCACCAGGTCCGGCCCGATGGATCCACTTCCTCCGTGGTGCGAGGCTGCTGACAACCCCGCAAAGCCCAGGAGTGAGGTTGTTGCGGCGACGAACGTCTCGACATGAACGTTGAAAACAGTTTTTAGTGACTTCATGTTCTTCCAACAATTATGAAAGTGACCGATCTGAAAAAACTGCGTGACCGCGCGCCATTTCGGCCTTTCCAGTTACAGCTCACGAATGGCGAGGTTTTACCGGTGGCGCATCCTGAATGCCTCTCGCTAGCCCCGGAGAGCGGCACAGAACTGTTTGTGGTTTGGATCGGTCGCGACTGGAATCTGGTGGACGCCGGCCAAGTCGCCAGGGTGAGTCTTTCCAAGAATAAACAAAGTGGGTCGTAAAACGTCCGGAACATTTTTATGCGTGTGGGAGTTTTGCTGCGCGGAGAGCCGCAACAAATTGAATGGGCAGCCCGACTGGGTTTCAGGTCGTGCGAATGGATTCGTTTCGCCGAAGCGGGACCCGGTTTGATCGAGAGGGATTGGCAGGGACCCGCGGAAGAGCTCGCACACCAAGCCAAGGAATCAGGAGTGCGGATCTCGGCGATTGGCGCTCTTTACGAGAATCCGCTCTATCCGCCCGAACAAGAACGAGCGGCGCGAATTTTCCGGCGCGCGATCGAGCTGGCGTCGCACATCGGCGTGCGAACGGTGGCGGGGTTTGCCGGAGCTGTGGTCGAAACCGAGATCCATCCAAGGGGGGGCAATCCGGTTTATCAGCCGCTGGAAAATTATTTTCCGGAGCTGCTGCGATTTTGGGAACCGCTCGCGGATTTCGCGGCTGACCGTGGAGTGAGGATCGCTTTCGAGAATTGTCCGCAGGGCCGCTACCATTTGCCAGTGATGCATTACAACATTCTCGGCCAGCCAGCGATGTGGGAACGGCTTTTCAATTCCACCCGCAAGGAGAACCTTGGGATCGAATGGGACGCGAGCCATCTGATGTGCCAATTCATTGATCCCGTTCAGAACATCCGGAAGTTCGGCTCGCGGATTTTCCACGTTCACGCGAAAGACGCTTTTATCAATCGGCCGCTGCTCGAAACCTATGGCATTTGCCATCCTGGAGTGGCGGAGCACCGTTTTCCTGGCTTAGGCCAGGCGAACTGGCCCGAGATCGTGCACGAGCTTGTCCGGGCCGGCTACGATTCGGACCTGAATATTGAAGGGTGGCACGACCCGGTTTTTCGCGATCACAAATCGGACGCAGCCGGTCCGCTCGTTGGCAAGAAACTAGAAGAAGCAGGGCTGTGGATTGCTAAGAGGACTCTGGAAAATCTGGTGGGCGGTTTGTCGGATTAGCGTTGGCGTGGACGACGACCGCGGCAGCGGCGAAGATTCAAGCGCTGCGCAGCACGCGCCCATGGCCGCCCCGCGGATGAGCCTCCCGTTATTTGCGGTTAAAAAGAATCCCGAGAATCAATCCGACGCAAAATGCGGCGCCGATCGATTGCAGCGGATGTTCGCGAATGATCTGCTCGGTTTGCTCCGCACGATGCGCGGCTTCCTCTTCCAAACGACGGCAAGTGCCTTTGGCCGTTTCCATCGCCGACACCAGTTTTTCTCGCGCCTCCCGCGCTTTCTCGCCCACCTCGCTGGCCGTGGCGCGAACGAGTTCCTCTGCGTCGCGGACGACGGCTTTCAAGTCATTCACCAATTTGACCGTGGAAATTTCATTGCCATCCATAATGCTCCTTTAGTTTGACCGTTGTTGCCTAAGTTGGATCTCGAACTCGGTGCTCCGTTCAGTCGCGAATTTCGTTGACCCATCGAATCCCAGATGCACTTCTGCAACGTAGCAGCTTGCCAATGCGCTCGCAAGTTGGCGGGAAACAATCGACACGTTTGAGAAGCTGACGGGGCCGCAATCCCAGCCCGCTGTGTTCCGCGTGTTCCGCCGACGCCGTTTACTTTTCCTGCCGACGGATTAACATCCGGCCATGCGTTCCCAGAGTTTGTTTTCGGGCGGGTTCGTGCTGAGTCTTGTCCTTCTTTTCCAAAATGCCCCACGAGCCGGAGAACTTGTTGTCGAGCGAACGACTTACCACGGCTGGACGAACTCGATTCGTTTGAGCAATGGCGAGGCCGAGGCCATCGTCGTGCCGGCCATCGGACGCGTCATGCAGTTCCATTTCATCGGCGAAGAAGGCCCCTTTTGGGAAAACCGGGCGCTCGACGGAAAAGCGCCTGACCCGAAATCGGCGGAGTGGGGAAATTTTGGCGGCGATAAAACCTGGCCCGCCCCGCAAGCGGAGTGGCCGCAGGTGGCGCCGCGCGCCTGGCCGCCGCCGCCAGCATTTGACTCAATGCCAGTCGAAGGGAAGATCGAGGGCAAAACCGTTGTCTTGCTGTCGCCGGTCGATCCATTTTTCGGAATCCGCACTCGCCGCCGGATTGACCTCAATGCAGCGGATCCGGTCATGACGATTACCACGACGTTCGAGAAAGTTTCCGGCCCGCCGCGCAAGGTCGGGGTCTGGGTGATCACGCAATTCAAGCATCCGGAAAATGTGCTCGCGGGCGCGCCGATTTCGGCGGAGTTTCCCAACGGCTACAAGCTCCAATCCAAGAATGCCCCGAGGAATCTGCAATATGACGCGGGGGTCCTGCGGGTCGAGCGGGACAACAAGGAAAGCCACAAAGTCGGTTCCGCGGGTGGAACCCTGTTCTGGGTTGGCCAGCGCGTTGCGGTGCGAATCGATTCGCCTCGAGTTGCCGACGCCGAATACCCGGATGAAGGAGCCAGCGCCGAGATTTATACCAATCCGGATCCGGCCGCGTACGTGGAACTCGAGATGTTAGGCCCGCTCCAGGAATTGAAGCCGGGCGACAAGCTCGAGCGGACCAGCCGCTACACGCTGTTGCGAAAATCCGACGAAAACCAATAGCGTTGCAGGTTCGTTGCCGCAGCTCGGAGCTGGTTTGCCCTCCGCAGCATGGGGGGGAGGAGGATCATCTTCACCGCGAATTCCGCTCTTCGCGCTTCTCTTTTTCCTCATCGTGCTCATCGCTCTTCTCGCCGACCGTATCGGCGACGTAGGCGCCGCGGTTCCCCATCGGTTTGGGCCGGCCTGTCGTGCTGTCCTTGGCTGTTTGATGTTCCATCTCAGCGTTGATTTGGGCGCCCAGCAAAATGGCGAACCCAGTGAGATACAGCCAGAGGAGCACCACTACGATTGCCCCCAGCGAGCCGTAGGTCTTGTTGTAATTACCGAAGTGTGAAACGTAGAGGGAGAACAAAGCTGATCCACCCACCCAGAGCAGCGTGGCCAGGACAGCGCCCCAAGTGACCCAGCGCCATTTCGGTTCCTCGCGACTCGGCGCGTAGCGATATAAAACGGCCAGCGAAGTCATCGCCAGCGCCAAGAGCAGCGGCCATCGCAGAATATTGATCAGGGTTTTGGCAAAACTTTCGAGTCCGATGAATTTGAGCGCGGCGGGAATGCCTGCAATCAGCCCGAGCGACACGAGGACACTCGCGACTCCAGCCAAGGTGAGGCCAAGGGCGATGGCATTGAATCGAATGAAGCCGCGCTTTTCATCTTCGTGATACGCGACGTTCAAGGCCTGCATGAGAGCTTTCGTGGCGGCCGACCCGCTCCAAAGCGCCAGCACGAGGCCGAGCAACAAACCCCAGCCCGCGGCATGCGAATTGGCTGAGATCCGCGTGATTTGGTCTTTCAACAATGTGTGAACTTCTCCGGGCATCACTGATTGGAACGAAGCGAACAAATTCTCGACGTCAATGGGATCGGCCATCAACCCATAGATCGAAATCAGCGCCACCAATCCGGGCACAACGCTGAGCAGCGCGTAAAATCCGACTCCGGCAGCGAGAACGGAGAGGTTCGTGTTGGAAATTCTTTTTTTGACCCGGATCGCAATGTCCCACCAACCTTTCTTGGGAATTTCTTGCGGCCACTCTGCCTTGCGGCCGTGGCTGCGCTCTCCTGGGCCATCCGTTCGGTCGTACGAGTGCGAGGCTCTCCGTTCCATGAGGTAATCAAGCCTCCGGGATCAAAATGTCCATCCCGGGGCAAACCTGAAATCGTCATCCGAAATCCGGCTGAGACGCTTCTCCCAAAGCATGGAAAGGTTGGGTGATTTTCCAAGAGCCTAAAAACAAAAAAGCCCCGGCGAATAAACCGGGGCTATGGATGAACAAAATGGCGCGGGCCGGCCGCGTGCCTATCAAGCGGCTTCGCCGACGTCCAGGAATCCTTGCAAGTGCCGGATGCGCGTCGGATGCCGCAGTTTGCGGAGCGCTTTGGCTTCGATCTGCCGAATCCGTTCGCGCGTTACTTTGAATTGTTTGCCGACTTCTTCCAAAGTGCGGGAATAGCCGTCCGCGAGGCCGAAGCGCAACTCCAGGATCTGGCGCTCTCTTTCCGTCAGCGTGCCCAGCACTTCGATCAGCTTTTCCTTGAGAATGCTGAAGCTCGTCATTTCGGAGGGATTCTCCGCCGCTTTGTCTTCGAGCAAATCGCCGAAATTCGCCTCGCCGCTTTCGCCAATGGGCGATTCGAGCGAGATCGGTTGTTGCGCCATCTTCAGGATCGAGCGCACTCGCTCGACGGGCATTTGCATTTCGTCAGCGATTTCCTCGGCGCTCGGCTCACGGCCGAACTCCTGCAAAAGCTGTTTTTGAGCCCGCATTAATTTGTTCAGCACCTCGATCATGTGCACCGGGATGCGAATGGTGCGGGCCTGATCGGCCACCGAGCGGGTGATGGCTTGCCGGATCCACCACGTGGCGTAAGTGGAAAATTTATAGCCGCGGCGATATTCGAACTTCTCGACGCCTTTCATCAGGCCCATGTTGCCCTCCTGAATCAGATCGAGAAACGACAGACCGCGATTGGTGTATTTTTTTGCGATCGAAATCACCAGCCTCAGGTTGGCCTCGACCATTTCGGTTTTCGCTTGCAGGCCTTTCGCCGCAAAAATTTTGAGCTTGGCGTAGGTGTCGAGATAGACTTTTCCGGACATCCGGACAAACGCTTCGAGGGCCTTGATCTTTTCCCGTTCCATGTGCAGCGCTGAGTCGCGGCCGGCTGATTTCGATTGGGTCTCGATCTGGGCGAGCGCGCCAAACCCCGCTTCGAATTTTTCCGCGATGTTCTCGGCGACGAGGCTCATTTCCTCGACGACTTTTTGTTTGTAAAAGAATTTTGGGAAGAGCCTCTGGAGCTTTCGATTCAAGCTGGAGAACTCCGACCCGAGCTTTTCTTGCTTGGCTTTCGTCGGGATATCCTGGAGTTCGGCGTAAACTTCGTCCAACTCCTGGTCGATTTCGCGGGCATGCTTGATCAGCTTGCGCAGTTGTTTGAGGTGGGTTTCCCGGCTGTCGACCTTTTTGTCGACGATGACGCGGTCGAACCGTTCTTTGGGCGGCTCGGAAATCAGCTTTTCGGCAAGCGCGATGTGTTCCTTCCCGGCGAACCCAATTTGGTAGAGCAAATCGCGCTGGTACGTTTCGGCCTCTTCGATGCGTTTGCAGATTTCAACTTCCTGCTCGCGGGTGAGCAACGGGGTCTTGCCCATTTGCTTGAAATACATCCGGACGGGATCGTCCAGCACATCCAACCGGCTTTCCTCTTCCTCTTCCGGTTCCGGTTGCTTGACCTGGTCCACTTCAGCCTGGTCGACAATTTCGACATCGAGGCTGCGGAGCTTCGAATAAATCTCATCCAGATCTTCCGGCTTGATGATGTCTTCCGGCAGCGCGTCATTAATGTCGTTGTACGTCAGGTAGCCCTGTTCTTGGGCGAGCCGCAACAGTTCCTTGATCTTGTCCTTGAGAACGAATTCGCCACTGGCGGTCGTGATGCCAGCCACGGCATCGCCAACGGTGAGTGCTTTCGCGGGAACTGCCGAGGCGTGTTGGGCAGGTTTGAGCGGACCTGCTGCGGATTTGGGTAAACGCGACCGGCGGGCTTTGGCCGAGTCTACCTGCGGGGAATGGCCGCCGGCTTTCGCGGCGGGCTGCTGTGAACTGTTTTTTTCGACCTTCGGTCTAACCATAATTTTTAGAGGTGCATTGGCCATTCAAATAGAAAATGGCCGCGTAGCATGGATTCGGCAGCGTGGGAAGTCAAGCTGACCGGGCTAAATTTTCGCAAATTAAAAAAAACGCCAAGGCATTGAATTTGCTCGGCGGAGTGTCGCTTTTGACTGTCACAAAACAAGGCACTCTCACCCGCGAAAATCCCGCTCGCCTGCGCCGAAATTTTCACGGGACAGCCGCTCCCATTTTCACTTTGGAAACAGGGCCGGTTTCGGTATGGTCCCACTCACTTATGGCGAACCCCAAACCGTACCGCTTTTGCTTTGGACCTTGGAACTTCGGCGAAGGAGGCGACCCCTTCGGCCCAGCGACGCGTCCTGTCGAAACCTTCGATTGGAGACTCTCGAAGCTCAAGGAGTTGGAATTTGACGCCATGATGTTTCACGACGATGACGTCGTGCCGGACCTTGACAATAAGTCGGAACAGCAAATTCGCAAGGAGGTTAAAGAACTTAAAAAGCGATTGGCCGATGCGGGCGTCGCCGCTGAAATGGTCGCTCCGCGGCTTTGGTTCAGCCCAATGACGATTGACGGCGCCTACACGAGCAACGATCCCAAGTGCCGCCAATACGCCATCGACCGGTCGCTCCGGGCCATTGACATCGCCCGAATGCTCGAAACCGACCTTCTCGTGCTGTGGCTTGCGCGTGAAGGAACGTACCTCCGTGAATCAAAGAACGGCCGCCGTAGCGTCGAGTACCTCATCGAGGCCTTCGACCGAATGCTCGAGCACGACAAAAAGATTCGCCTGGCCATTGAGCCCAAGCCAAACGAGCCCATGGATCAGGCGTACATCCCTACCATCGGCCACGCCTTGGCCGTCGGCTTCCTCACCCGCGACCCAAAACGCGTCGGAGGCTTGATCGAATCGGCCCATTGCATCCTGGCTGGGCTCGACCCTGCCGATGAAATCGATTTCGCCTGCGCGTTCGACAAACTCTGGTCGCTCCACTTGAACGACCAAAACGGGCTGAAGTTCGACGAGGACTTGCCGTTCGCCAGCGTGAACATCCGCCGCGCGTTTAATCAGGTCCGGGCTTTGGAGCGGAACCGTTATGGCAGCCGGGGCGAATATGTTTGCTTCGATGTCAAGCCGTTCCGCACCACCAAAACCGCTCACTGGACCGATCATTTGGCCAACTGCCGGAAAACATTTTTGAAGTTGGTTGACAAGGCCAGGAGCTTTGACGAGCCCGCCGCCAAAAAATTGATCGCGGACCGTCATTACCAGGAACTCGATCAGATCGTGATCGAGCATCTCCTCGGCAGGTAAGACAATTCTTTTACAACTCTTTGACGGAGCAGTGACACCTCGATCGCCGCGGCGGCTCAAGTTATTGTTGTGAAAAGGCGTGGACGACACTCCCGCAGCCTATCGCACGGTTTCCTCAGCACGCTGAGCCGATGAAAAAGGCGGCACTGATCTTTTGTTTGGCCGTGTTCCTGCCGAGCTTGGGCCTCGGGTGGCTCGCTTGCCAATCGTGGCAAAGTCAGAAAATCGTGCTGGAACGCCAGCAAACCCTCATTTTCCAAAACGCCTGCTCCGCTGCCGCGCGCGATCTCACTGACTTAATTGCCGCTCGCCAGCACGAATTCGCCCGCTGGATCGATGGGTTGCTCGCCAACGAACTTCCCCAAGCCCTCGCTCGAGGCTTTGACGAAACCGCCACCCAGAGCTGGCCGCTCGCGGAAATCGGCTTCGCTGTCACTGTCGATGGCCATATCCTTTCGCCAAGCCTCCTGGCGCGGCCGCAAGCCCGCGAATTCCGGATCGAGAACGACCAGTTCCTCAGCAACCACGAAAGCGTGGAAATCTTTTGGCCCAAAACTAAATTCTCCTCCGACCCCGATGCCTCGAAGGAGGGAACGAAGGGCAAATCATCGGCTGCGAGCAAGGAGCCGCAGCCGGCGGAGGCGGAATTCCGGCGCTTGGTCGGCGACAGCTCGGAAGGAACACTGGCCCGTTTTCTCCAGAACCGATTGAAGTTTTGGTTCTGGCACAAGCCAACTGCTGCGCCTCAGTACATTTTTGGGATTCAGCTGCAATTGCCAAAACTGGCCGCAGATTTTGAGCAAGCGCTTCGCGTCGCGCCGATCCTCGCCCCTGATGTCGGCCTCGCGTTGCTCGATGAGGCCGGCCGGCCGGTGGCGTTCAGCAAGCCGCCTTTCAAAGCGAACTGGGCGCAACCCATGATTTCCGTCCCGGTCGGCGAAGCGCTGCCGCACTGGGAGGTGGCAGCCTTTCCCTTGAACCCGGACAGAATCTCGCGCGCCGCACGAAGTTTAAATCTGACGCTCGGGTTGCTCACGGGATTGTTTCTGCTGGCAATCGCCGCCGGCGGCACGCTGGTCGTTCTCGACATCCGGAGGCAAGTGACTCTCGCACGGAAAAAAACTGATTTCGTCAGCAATGTCAGTCACGAACTGAAAACGCCCCTGACCTCGATTCGAATGTTTTCCGAGCTGCTCGCCGAGGGCAGGATTCATGACCCCGCCAAACAAGCTGCTTATTTCAAAATCATCACCAGCGAGGTGGCGCGCCTCTCGAGGCTGATCAACAATGTGCTCGATTTTGCACGGCTCGAACGGGGCGAAAAAAAATACCAATTCGAGAAGCTCGATCTAGTGTCGTTGGCGCGCGAAACCGTCGAGAGACACCGGCCACAACTCGAAGCAGGTGGATTTCGAATCTTAATTCAGGCGCCCCGCCACCCGTGCTGGATCCGGGGCGATCCCGATGCGCTCGCGCAAATTCTTCTCAATTTGCTTTCGAATGCGGAAAAGTACTCGGGCGAAGGCCGGGAGATCCAAGTCGAGGTCAGTGCGCCCTGCGGAAGCAAATGCGAGCTTCGCGTGCTGGACCGGGGCATCGGCGTCCCGCGCGGCCAGGAGGAAATGATCTTCGAACAGTTTTATCGCGCCCACGATTCACTCAGTAGCGGGATTCCTGGATCCGGCCTTGGACTCACTTTGGCCCGCCGTTTGGCCCGGGCGCATGGAGGCGACATCCGCTGCGGCCCGCGTGATGGCGGGGGAACCGTGTTCATCGTCGAGTTACTGGCAGCCATCGAACCTCTCACCGCATCCGCATGAAAACCAAAATCCTGATCGTCGAGGATGATCCCCACATTTTGATTGGCTTGGAAGAACTCCTGAAAACCGAAGGGTTCGAAGTCGCGACGTGCGTGCGGGGCGATCGCTGTTTGGCCGCAGTGCAACAACACCAGCCGAAGCTCATTATTTTGGATGTAATGCTGCCCGGATTGAGCGGCTTCGACGTCTGCAAAAAGCTGCGCGAACAACAGATCACCACCGCGATTTTGATGCTCACGGCCAAAAGCCAGGAACTCGATAAAGTGGTCGGGTTGGAGCTGGGCGCCGACGATTACGTCACCAAGCCGTTCGGGGTGCGGGAACTGTTGGCGCGAGTGCATGCGTTGCTCCGCCGGGTCCAACCTGCCCAGGGAGCCGGGGCGGATAGTTTTCAAATTGGCGATGCTCGGATCGACCAAAAAAAGTTCCAGATCGAGCGCGCTGGCACAACCGAAAAGTTAACGGCCAGAGAATTAAAGTTGCTCCAATTTTTTCACGCGCACGCCGGCGATGTCCTCTCACGCGATCGATTGTTAAACGAAGTGTGGGGATATCACTATTACGGCACCACCCGGACTCTCGATCAGACGATCGTTCAACTTCGAAAAAAGCTGGGGGACAACGGCGGCGAACCGAAACGGCTCCTGACGGTCCACGGCGTGGGTTATAAGCTGGTTCTCTGAGAATTGGAACCGGGGCCTCAGCTCCAGCGTGAACGTTGCGTTCCGAGGATTAAACTTTGGAGCGACGGTGTCCATCGGACCAGCCGCAGCACGTGACGTTCGTGGTCGAGTGGTTTTTCAGTCCCAAATCGAAGCAGCCGAAAGAATAGTAACGTAACTCCTGCAATCGACGAGCTGCGGCTGGTGCTCCGCACACAGCCGCGCTCCGCAAATCGAGAATTGCCGCGTGCGGCGCTCGCGTCGCTTGCGGTGGGCTTGCATTCAGAGTAAGTAGGGAGAGCGTTTTCGGTATGGAATTTAGCCTGGACCGATTTTATCAGCTCAACCGCAAAGTAATCATCTGGATTGTGCTCTTCCTTTTGATTTACTTGCTGCGCGATTTTTTCACGCTGATTTTCCTGACCTTCATCATCAGTTTCTTCGCCTTTCCAGCCTCGAAACAGCTCTCGCGCCGGCTGCGGCTCAATCAGAATCTCGCCGTCCTGCTCGTTTACCTGATTATTTTTTCCGGCTACATCGCGCTTTACGTGCTGGTGCTGCCCAATGTCGTGCGTCAAGCGACCAGCATCCGCACCAAGCTTCCCAGCATCCAGGCGAAGCTCAATGCCGCGCGTGTCGAGTTCTCCGAGCGCTATCCGAATACCGCGTGGCTGTTCAATTTCGACGCCGAATCGTCGCTCTTGAGCGATGAGGAAATCCGCGATTGGCCCGCGTTCGTGCAACGGCTCTTGGCCGACACGCCGCCCAGCCCGCGCGTCCGCCAGTTTCTGCCCAAGGATGTCCTCGCGGAAATGGAATGGTACGCCAAGCGGCTGCCTCGCCCACGTGAAGCGAGAACCGCTGACACGAATGAACTCGTGGAAGCGCACCCGCTCGCCGCCGCGTCCACCAATGCCGTGCTGTCAGGCCCTCCGCCCGACTTGCGGGATCACCTCGTCGACGCGTTGAACGCGCACATCATTGAAAATCCGCTCTTCTTCCGGCAGGAAGATTTTCGGGAGCTCAAGGATCGGTTCAAGCAATCTCCCGAGATCGAACTTCTGGTCGAACGAAAGGAGAAAACCGCCCTGTCCGGCCGGGCGGTCCAGCGGCTCAACCGGCTCGTCCTCGAACAGCTTTATCCCAGCATCCAAAAACGCGAATACCAGACCGAGAAGAAGCTCAACGAGCTGATCGATTTATCCCGCAAGAAAGTCCAGGAGCATCTCCCGAACATCGCGCTCTACCTGCTCAAGTTTTTCGCCAATTCGCTCCTGGCGATTTTGTTCAGCTTCTTGGTCGTGCTCGATTACGGCCGGTTGCGGATCGAGTTAAAAGGTTTGGCTGCGTCCCGGCTGAGGGACTTTTTCCTCGAAGCGGGCCAGCCCGTGGCGAAATTTGCGATCTCGGTCGGGCGCGGTTTTCAAGCGATTGTGGTGATCGCTTCGATCACCGCCGTGCTGACAGTGATTGCTCTGCTGGCGTTGCGCGTTTCGTCCATTGCATTTTTGGCGGTGGTGACATTCGTGACGGGACTCATTCCGGTGGTGGGGACGTTTTTGCAAGCCATCCCGATCGTGCTGGTCGCCTTGAACGAGCGCGGTCCGGAGGGCGCCTTTTGGGCGGCGATCGCCTGGGCGATCATTCACGTCCTGGTCGGGTATGTCATCGCTCCGATTATTTTCGGGCGGGAATTCAAGATGAACGTGGTGGCGATCTTGTTCATTTTATTCATTGGGCACCAGGTCGGCGGAGTTTGGGGAATGATCCTCGGCATTCCCATCGCCAATTATTTGTTGCGCGATGTGTTCGGAGTCCCGGAATACGAAGGCAAATCGAAGCCGGCGCGGGAGCTAGTCGTCACCGAGGAACCGTCGAAATGATCGGGTGAGTGGGTGGTTGGATGAGTGGATGAGTGGATGTTGGATGTTGGACGTTGTTTTCCAATGCCATTGCGTTGCGTCCGGTGCCTCGCCATATTTCAGCTCATGCAATCGTGGATCTCGAATTACGTTACCGCTCAAAAAGCCGCGCTCGATTCCATTCCGGTCGCCGCGGTGGAAAAACTGATCGACCGACTGCGGCGAGCGCTCGAGGAGGATCGGCAGATTTTTATTTTTGGGAATGGCGGCAGCGCCAGCAACGCGTCCCATTTTGCGACGGACCTCGGCAAGGGTTCCTCGGACAAATTGAGCAAGCGCTTTCGCTGCCTTTCTCTTAACGACAACGTGAGCTGGATGACAGCGTTGGGGAACGATTACAGCTACGAGGAAGTGTTTTCCCGCCAGCTCATGAATTACGCCAGGCGCGGCGATCTGGTTTTTATGATGAGCGTTAGCGGCAATTCTCCGAACCTGGTCAAAGCAGCGGAATGGTCGCGGCAGAATGGCGTGTCGGTCGTTGCGCTGGTCGGCGGCAAACGGGGACGCCTGGCCGAACTAGCAGACGAGGCGATTGTCATCCAATCCGAACATTACGGCCGCGTGGAAGATGCGCAGATGGGAATCTGCCACATGCTCTGTTACGCCTTCATGGAAAATCCCGAGGCAGGACAATGATCCGATGCCGTATCGCCATGGGCGCAGCCTTCTTCAGAAGTTCATCTAGTTTTCACAAAGGACTCCGGAGGGTGGACGAGGTTTACCCGCTTCGACCTCGCTGAGCAGGAGAGTGCCGAAGCGGCCTGAGGGCCGCGCTCGTGGAGGTTCGGTTCACGGGGAAGTTCCGCGTCCAACGTTTTGACGTCCATTGGGATCATGAACGCGCTGCCAAATCTGGATGCACGTGCGTCAGGATTTGGCAGCGCTCGGTTGCGAGGTTCATGGGTAGGTTCAATTTGCCTGAAGGCCGGTCCCTTGACGGCATGAGTGCCCAAAGGCACTTTTACCGGTTGAATTCGTCTCCCTTGATGGCAAGCGAGCGGGACTTCGCTGCTCTGACTCACACTCCCGTGGCCGAGGATCTCCGGCGACGTCTGGAGAATGGAGGATATTTTTCGTGCTCGGCTGTCAGCCGGGCGGCCCAACCATTCGTCGCGGCTTTGCTTCGCTCATTCTTTCCGAATCGCGCGATCGTCCTCGTGACGGGCGGAGTCAAAGCGCAGGAGAATTATCATCAGGAAGTGGAGACCTGGTTGCGCCTGACTGCGCGCGAACTTCCCGCGGAGAACGATTCATTCAAAGGGAATGGCCCAGGGGCAAACCCGGCTGAAACAGCGGCGCTGTTCTTTCCGGCCTGGGAAGTTTTGCCGCACGATCCCAGGCTGCCGCACGCCGACATCATCAGCGAGCGTCTCGAAACTTTGGTTGCATTGGCTGAGGCAGGCCGGGCTGGCGCCAGTTCATGGCCAGTCATCGTCGCGAGCGCGGCGGCTTTGCTCCAACGCTCTTTCTCTGCCAAAGAAATTGCGAACCGCACCCGCACCTTGCGCCGAGGCGATCGGATCGAACCTCTTGATCTGATTGAATGGCTCGAAGACCAAGCGTACGAACCCGAAGCCAAAGTGACGCAGAAAGGGGAGTTGGCCTTGCGCGGCGGCATTTTGGATCTTTACCCGCTGACGAGCCCGTGGCCAGTGCGGCTGGAATTTTTCGGCGACGAATTGGAATCGATTCGTTACTTCGATCCGGGCAGCCAGTTATCGCGCGAGACCATCGATTCGGTGGCGATTCCGCCGGCTGGGGAAATTGGCATTCTAAAACACCTCCTCGAAAAAACCGCGTCCAGCGAAAAGCCAGAGCTGCACGATTTAATCGATTACCTGCCAGCCAACGCGATCTTCCTCCTGTGCGAGCCGGACGAGTTGACCGAGCAGGCCGAGAAACTGAGCTCGCAAGTCTCGAGCGGAGATCCGTTCTTTCTTTCCTGGGCGGAATTTCTGGAAAAGCTCGAGTCGCGGCGTGTGACCACGATCGAGTTGCGGGAGGAAGATTTATTGGACGATCCCCGAGGTTCGATCGGTTCGGACGTTGCAGTTCAGTCCGGGTTGCAAAATCCGGAATGCCTGGCTCTCGATTTGCCAAATCTGGACGCCTTTCGTCCGTTGACGGAGAAATCGCCCGAACCACAGGTCGCAGAGCGGGAACGCCGGGAATTCTTCGGCCAGATTCATCGCTGGCTTCGGCAGGATTACTCGGTGTTTTTGTTCTGCAACAATGAAGGCGAGCGGCAGCGTTTCCAGGAGATTTGGAAGGACTACGGTTTCGAAGCGGATTGGCTCGAATCGTCCGCAACTTCACCCTCGCGCGCCGGCCGGATGTTCGCGCTGGTCGGCAATTTGGCGCGGGGCTTCGTGCACTCGCCCGGCCGGTTTGTGGTTGTCACCGACGCGGAAATTTTCGGCCGGTACAAAGTGCAACGAGCTCGCCGGTTGCGATCGCCGCACGCGGTGGCGGCCCGTTCGGCGCTCGAGATTGATTTCACCCAACTGGAGGAAGGCGATTTCGTGGTCCATCTGCAGCATGGGATCGCGCGGTATCTCGGGCTGAAAGTGGTTCCAGCGGGGTTTGGCCGCAAAGTCGCGGGGCAAGCTGCCCGGGCGGAGCTGAATGAAGAATGTTTGGTTTTGGAATTTGCGGCGAGCGATTCGGACCAGCCCGCCCCGAAGCTCTACGTGCCGGTGACGGAAGCCCATTTGGTGAGCAAATATGTCGGCGCGGGAAAGGCTCAGCCTTCCTTAAACACGCTGGGAGGGACGCGCTGGGCAAAAACAAAGGCGCAAGCCGAAGTGGCCGTCCGCGATCTCGCTGGGGAATTGCTGTCGATCCAAGCCGCCCGAGCGTCACAAGAGGGCCATGCGTTTGGCATCGACACGCCATGGCAGCGGGAATTCGAGAGCGCCTTTATCTACCAGGAAACGGTCGACCAACTGCGCGCGATTCAGCAGACCAAATCCGACATGGAAACGCCGAAACCGATGGACCGTTTGATTTGCGGCGATGTCGGCTATGGCAAAACCGAGGTGGCACTCCGCGCCGCGTTCAAAGCGGTGATGGGCGGCAAGCAGGTCGCGCTGCTGGTGCCAACTACGATTTTGGCCGAACAACATTTCAACACACTGCGCGAACGGCTGGCGGATTACCCGATTCGCATCGAGCAATTGTCCCGGTTCCGCAGCAAGGCCGAACAAAAGCGGATCGTGGTGCAGCTGGCCCAGGGCGCGGTCGACATCGTCGTGGGCACGCATCGGCTGGTGCAGGATGATGTCGTTTTCAAGGAGCTCGGGCTGGTCATCATCGACGAGGAACAACGCTTCGGCGTGCTGCACAAAGAAAAACTGAAACAGCTCCGGCGGCTCGTCGACGTGCTGACCCTCAGCGCCACGCCGATCCCCCGAACGTTGTATCTTGCGCTGACCGGCGCGCGTGACATGAGCACGATCGAAACTCCGCCCCAAGATCGGTTGCCAGTGGAAACCATCGTCACGCATTACGACGAGCGAGTGATTCGCGACGCGATCCAGCGCGAACTCAACCGGCAAGGCCAGGTTTTTTTCCTGCACAACCGCATTCACGACATCGACACCGTCGCCGCACGCCTGAAAACGCTCGTGCCCGACGCGCGCATCGTGACCGGGCACGGCCAAATGGAAAGTGAAGCGCTCGAAGATGTCATGGCCCAATTCATCAACGGCCGCGCGGATGTGCTCGTCTCGACGACGATTATTGAATCAGGCATCGATATTCCGAACGCAAACACGATCATCATCGATCGCGCGGACCGCTTCGGCTTGAGCGACCTTTACCAACTGCGCGGGCGCGTGGGGCGCTACAAACATCAAGCCTACGCTTATTTGCTGCTGCCACGCCACGCCACGCTCCTGCGCGACGTGCGAAAGCGGATTAGCGCGATCAAACAATATTCGAGCTTGGGCAGCGGATTTAAAATCGCCATGCGTGACCTCGAAATACGCGGCGCGGGCAATCTGCTCGGTCCCGAGCAAAGCGGCCATATCACCGCCGTCGGCTTCGATTTGTATTGCCAGCTCCTCAAGCAAAGCGTCAGCGCGCTCAAAGGCGAAAAAGTTAAGCCGCGCGTCGACGTGCAAGTGCGGCTCGATTTTCTCGATTTGAATCCGGCCGCGGAACCGTCCGCCGGGGCGCGAGAGAAGGCGCCGGAATTGCCCGCCATTTTCGAAACACCCGCTGGAGGCGAAGTGCGGCGGGCTGCTGCGTTCATTCCGTTCAAGTACATTTCCGTGCCGCAGCAACGGATCGAGATTTACCGCAAGCTGGCGCAGGCAACAGAAAAGCCGGAGCTCGATCAATTGCGCGGTGAAATGCTTGATCGCTTTGGAAAAATTCCGGCGGCGGTGGAGCTGCTCCTGCAAGTTGGCGCGCTGAAGATGCTCGCGAGCGAACGCGGCGTCACGTCGATTGAATGCCGCGACGACCGGATCATGCTGATGCGACAGAACGATTACGTGATGGTGGGCGGGAAATTTCCGAGGCTGACGAAGAAAGAACCGAAAGCGCGTTTGAACGAAATCAAGAAGCTGCTCTTGGCGCTCGCGCCCCACCCGCCCCAGCGGGCGGATTGAGGGATCGAGGGATCGAGGGATTAATGGATTAATGGATTAATGGATTAATGGATTGTTGGATGAATGGATTATTGGATTGGTGCTTGTCCGTCCCATGCATTGATCCATCCATCCACCGATCCACCGATCCACTCATCCACTCATCCACTCATCCACTCATCCACTCATCCAACCATCCAACCATCCACTCATCCACTCATCCACTCATCCAACCATCCACTCATCCACTCATCCACTCATCCACCGATCCACTCATCCACCGATCCACTCATCCACCGATCCACTCATCCACCGATCCACTCATCCAAAAAATATTGCGTGCGGCCCCGCGCTAAAGCACTTTAGGTCAGCTTTGCGGAGAGATGGCTGAGCGGTTTAAGGCGCACGCCTGGAAAGCGTGAGTACCCTAAAGGTACCGGGGGTTCAAATCCCCCTCTCTCCGCCAACTCAACCCAAATCATTAGCTCAGCGTTGGTGTATTCGGAGGTCGTCCTCCTTTTCAGAAGGAAGCCCAATTAGCGCCAGCCTGCGAGTGAGGTTATAAGTAAGTGCATTTATATGACTGACCGCGCCGTCTCTGTAGTAGCCAAAAAACCAACTCGGGAGAACTCGTCCGTTCCAGCCGTTTCGCAAGGCGACGTCGCCGCCATCGACGAACTCCGGGGTGTTTACCAAAGCATGCGAACCGAAGTGGCCAAGGTCATCATTGGCCAGGCCGAAGTCGTCGAACGGTTGCTGATTTGCATTTTAGCCCGAGGACACGCGCTGTTGATGGGCGTGCCTGGCTTGGCCAAGACCACGATCGTCAACTCACTCGCCCAAGCCATGTCGCTTCAATTCAATCGGGTTCAGTTCACGCCCGATTTAATGCCTTCCGACATCACCGGCACCGACATTTTACAGGACACAGATCAACCTGGCCGGCGCGCCTTTGTTTTCGTGAAGGGGCCGGTCTTCGCGAACATCGTGCTCGCTGACGAAATCAATCGGACTCCGCCGAAGACGCAGTCAGCTTTGCTCGAAGCCATGCAAGAGCATCGCGTCACCGTGGCGGGCCGGGTGTTCCCGTTGCCCTCGCCGTTTTTCGTGTTGGCCACGCAAAACCCCATCGAGCAGGAGGGAACGTATGCGTTGCCCGAAGCGCAGCTGGACCGCTTCATGTTTTTCATCCACGTCGATTATCCGAGCCTCGAGGAGGAACGGCGGATCGCGCGCGAGACGACCGGCGGACCGCCTGCCACCCTGAATCGTTTGATGAACGCGGAGCAGGTTTTGAGATTCCAAGAAGTCGTGCAGCGCGTCCCGGTTCCGGATCACATTTATGACATGGCAGTTGATTTAGTCCGCGCCACCCGGCCGCGATCCGATTCGACGTCTGACTGGATTAAGAAGTGGGTGACGTGGGGAGCGGGACCTCGTGCGGTCCAATACCTGATTCGAGGAGCCAAGGCGCATGCGGTGCTGCAAGGCAGTTACCTGGTGCGATTGGAAGATTTGGAAGCCGTGGCGCAACCGGTGTTGACGCATCGGATTCTCACCAATTTCCAAGCTCAAGCCGAAGGCATCACCAGCGGAACCATCATCGACCGGCTCTGGGCGGAGACGTTAGGAGAGGCGCGCCGTGGCTGAAAGGGGACCCAGCCGTTTTCTAGATTCCGCGGTTCTGGCAAGGCTGATGGCCCAGCCGATTCTGACGCCATGGCCGATGGAGGGAACCGTTTCCGGGTTGCACAAAAGCCCGCATCGCGGATCGAGCGTCGAGTTCGCGGAGTACCGGAATTACGTGCCCGGGGACGATATCCGGCGGTTGGACTGGCGAGTGTTCGCGCGCACGGACCGGTTTTACCTGAAGGAGTATGAGGCCGAAACGAACTTGCGCTCGTACCTCGTGCTCGACTGCAGCGCGTCGATGAAATTTGCGGGCAAGCACGAAAACAAATTCGATTTCGCGCGGCGGCTGATTGCCACGCTGGCTTATCTGACCATTCATCAAGGGGACTCCGTCGGGCTGATTTGCATTGGTGAAAAAACGATTCGTGAAATTCCGCCCCGGCGCAATCCTTCCCATTTGCAGTTGATCTTCGAAACGCTCGAGGAAGCGTCGCCGCGCGGTGAAACCGGCTTGATTCCCGGGTTGCACGAACTGGCGGAGAAGATTCGCCGGCGCGCGCTGGTGGTGGTGTTTTCGGATTTCTTCTGCGATCCGGAAGAGTTGATGAGCGCGTTTCAACATCTCCGGTTTCAGAAGCACGACCTGAGTTTGTTTCATCTCCTGGACCGGATGGAGCTCGACTTCAATTTCGAACGGCCGGTGCGCTTCGTCGATTTGGAAACGTCCGATCACCTCGTGACCGAGCCGGCCATGATTCGCCAGCAGTACCTACAGCAGCTCGAAATGTTTCTCGAACGCCTGCGGAGTGGCTGCCGTGAGTTCAAAGCGGATTACCGCCAAGCGCTGACGGACCAACCGTACGAGAAGCTCCTGGCCGATTTTCTGATTGATCGCGCCCGGAAAACCGCGGCAGCCAAATAAGCGATGCCATGACTTTCCTGCAGCCGTTCATCCTGTATGGGTTGCCGCTGGCGTTGCTTCCGATCATCATCCACCTCATTAATCGGATGCGGCATCGGCCGCAACAATGGGCGGCCATGCGGTTTCTGCTCTCGGCCACGCGCAGTTCGACCGGCCACGCCAAGCTCCGTCAATTTTTGATTCTCCTTTGCCGCGTCTCCGCTGTGCTTGCGTTGATTTTCTTTTTGGCCCGGCCGCTCGCGGGCGGCTGGCTGGGCTGGGCCTTGTCTCCGGCCCCCGACGCCGTGCTCATGTTGCTCGACCGATCCGCGAGCATGGAAACAAAAGTACCTGGAATCGGCCGCACCAAACGGGAGCAAGCGGTCGAACTGTTCGCGCAAGCAGCCGAACCGTTCGCGGAAGCCAGTCATCTGGTTTTAATTGAAAATGCTTTTCGCGCCCCACAAGCGCTGCCGAGTTTGTCCAGCCTCCGGGAACTTTCGTTAACTGCTCCCACCGACACTGCCGCGGACATTCCCGCGATGTTGAATGCGGCGCTCCGCTGGTTGATCGACAATCGCGCGGGCACTGCCGAAATCTGGATCGCCTCCGATTTGCAGCGCAGCAACTGGAAGCCGGAAGATCCGCGCTGGGCGAGTTTGCTCACGCAGTTCCGCGCCTTGCCGCAGAAAGTCCGGGTGCGTCTGCTCGGTTTGGCGGAGACGAATGCGCCGAACAAATCGATCGCGTTCCGCGAAATCTTGCGCCGCCGGGTTGCGGGCCGCAGCGAGCTTCAATTCATCGTCGATCTCCAGAGCAATGCATCCGGGCCGCAAAAGGTCCCGTTGATCAAAAACATCGACGGGGCGCGTTCGCAAACGGATTTGGCGTGGGAAGGGCCGGCATTGCGCTGGCGAAATCGCGCGGAAATTCCAGAAACCAAAACGGGTGGCTGGGGCAGCTTCGAAATTCCAGCCGACGCCAATCCACGCGACAATGTCGCTTATTTTGTTTATGGGGCTGACCAGCCATTGCGAGCTTTGATTGCAGCGGGGGACCCGGCCAGCGCCCGGATTTTCAAACTGGCCGCCAGTGTGTTGTCCCAAACCAACGCGGTCGATTCGATTTCATCCACCTCGGCCAACGCCGTGGAATGGCCGGATAAAAGTTTAGTGATCTGGCAAGGGCAACTTCCCGAAGGCGCCGTCGCCGAGCGCGCCCGCCAATTTGTCGACTCGGGCGGGATGATCCTTTTTTTTCCGCCCGGTGAAGCGGGACGATCATCGTTCCAGGGCTTGAGCTGGGGCGAGGTGCAGCCAGCGCCTGGAGACACTCTCTTTCGGATCGCGCGCTGGGATCGCGATCAAGGTCCGCTCGCGCAAACGGAAGAGGGCATCGCGCTGCCGGTGGATCAGATCGAGGTCAAACGCCGCCAAATGATCGCCGGGGCGAAAACGTTCCTGGCCAGTTTTTCCGATGGCAACCCATTCCTCGCCAGGCTGGCGATTGGAAGGGGCGAAGTCTTTTTTTGCGCGACACTCCCGAACCCGGAATGGTCCACTCTCGCGGATGGCCCCGTCCTCGTGCCGTTAGTGCAACGCACGCTGCAAGCCGGGGCGCGCCGGCTGCAACGAGCGGCCTCCGTGGCGTGTGGCGAACTCAGCATCGTGGACCAAACGAAAACGTGGAGCTCGGTCGATGCTCCGGGCAAAAAGGAAGTTCGGACGCAGGCAGGAGTTTATCGCTCGGGCGAACAACTCGTCGCGGTGAACCGGCCGGAGGCCGAGGACGACATCGAGAGCGTCGACGTGGCTCGGACCGCGAAGCTATTTGCCGGAATGCCCTTTCAGCTGCTGATCGAGCGCCAGAGCCGGAGTTCGCAAATCGAAGGAGAAATCTGGCGGGCGTTTGTGTTTTTGATGTTGCTCTTCCTGCTCGCGGAAAGCGCTCTGGTGTTGCCGCCACGCAGCGCGCGCGCCGTATCAACTCCATCCCCGGCTCAGCTCCAGCCCACCTCCACCGCATGAGCAGTTGGTCTTTTGCAGCTTCGATTCCAGTTGTCCTCGCCGCGCTTGGCGCCTGGACGCTGGCGGGCTGGCTCAGTTACGCGAATTGGCGCCGCGGGCCCAATCGCCGCGGCGTTGCCTGGCTTGAAGCGCTCCGCTTTTTATTGATTACGGCGTTGTTGTTTACCTTGCTTCGCCCGGAGTGGGTTCGCCGCATCGAGCGAAAAGAACGCCCTGAAGTGGCCGTTCTCATGGACCGCTCCGCGAGCATGGAAACGCGCGACGTGATGGTTTCCAACCGCGTCAGCAGCCGGGCCGAATGGATCGGATTGGAAAAACAAAAGCAGCCTTGGCGCCCGCTGGAAAAGAACGCTCGAGTCGCGTTGATCGACTTCGCCGCCAAACCGCCTGGCCTGGACAAAACACTCGAAGGAACCGATTTGAACCAGGCGCTGCTTTCACTGCTCGATCAAGAGCGGAATTTAAAAGCGGTGCTGCTGCTCACCGACGGCGACTGGAACATGGGGCGAACGCCCTTGGAAGCGGCGACCCGGTACCGCGAGCAAAGCGTGCCGATCTTCGCCGCCGCCGTCGGGCGCGAAACGCCGGCGCCGGACATTGTTATCGAGAGCGTGACTGCTCCGGCTTACGGCTTGTTCGGCGAACAAATCGCGATTCCGTTCAAGATTCAAAATCATCTCGCTCACGAGGTGAGAACCTCGCTGACATTGTCGCGTCAAGGCAAAGTCGAAACGACGCGCGAATTGACGCTGCCGCCGCAGGCGGCCGTGCAAGACGCAATCGTTTGGTCTCCGACGTCGGCGGGCGAAGCGGAGCTGAACTTGCGCGTGCCGGTGGAATCCGACGAGGCCCTCCCGGACAACAACGAAAAAAGTTTCCGCATCAACGTCCGTTCGGAAAAGCTCAAGGTGTTGGTGGTGGATTCGCTGCCACGCTGGGAATACCGCTATTTGCGGAATGCGCTCGAACGCGATCCTGGCGTCGACATGAATTGCATTTTGTTTCATCCCGGCTTGGGCGCAGGCGGCGGGCGGCATTACCTGTCCGCATTTCCCGAGACCAAGGACCAGATCTCCCAGTATGATGTGATCTTTTTGGGCGACGTTGGCATTGGCGAAAATGAACTGAGCGAAAAGGACGCCGAGCTGGTTCGAGGGTTGGTCGAAAGCCAGTCGAGCGGGTTGGTTTTTGTGCCTGGCCGGCGCGGCCGCGAACTCAGCTTGTTGAAAGGGCCGTTGAAGGATCTCTATCCGGTGGTGCTCGACGAAACGAAACCGGAAGGCATTGGGCTGCGCAACGAATCGGAGCTGCTGCTCAGCATGCGCGGGAAGGATCATTGGCTGACCCGTTTCGAAGCGGATGAAACGCGCAATGAAGAAATCTGGAAACAACTCCCCGGGTTTTTCTGGTGCGCCGCGGTGGAAAAAAGCCGGCCGGGCGCGGAAGTCCTCGCGGTGCACTCGGCGTTGCGGAATTCCTGGGGACGCATGCCGTTGCTCGTGACGCGGCCGTTCGGGAGCGGGAAAGTTTTGTTTTTAGGGAGCGACAGCGCATGGCGCTGGCGGCGCGGCGTTGAAGATAAATATCATTACCGTTTTTGGAGCCAGGTCGTTCGCTGGATGGCGCACCAGCGGCATCTTTCCGAGAAGGAAGGCATTCGCTTGAGCTACAGCCCGGAGGTTCCCGAGCTTGGCGACACCATTTTTCTGCAGGCCACGGTCTTTGATCAAACTGGGTTTCCACTGCAAGAGGGCACAGTGGTTGGGACTGTGACGGCCCCTTCCGGGCGGAAGGAACGGCTGGAATTTGGCGGCGTGACGGGCGGTTGGGGCGTTTTCAAAACGCGTTTCACGCCGCAGGAAAGCGGCCGGTTCATGGTTGACCTCGCGTCCGAACGAGCGGGAAGGCAACTCCATACCGAATTGATCGTGCCGGAGCCGAATCGCGAGAAAAAAGGCGAACCGGTCAACGGCGCGATTCTCCGTGAGATCGCAGGATTATCGCGCGGGGCCAGCGACTCATTTTCCAATTTGGACGAACTGATTCAGAAGATGGCGCTGCTGCCCGAGCCCAAACCGCTCGAAGTGCGGACCCGGCTCTGGTGCGACCCGCGCTGGGGCGGCTTCATTTTGTTTTTACTTGGGTTTTATTGGACGGGCCGCAAACTGGCGGGCATGGTATAGCGTCGGAAAAATGGACTAACGTTTGAACGCGGAAAACCAACTGCAATTACCCCAAGCGCTCCAGCGGCAGTTCGCCGAGCTCGAACGGCGCCTCTGGAAAACCGAGACAGCTCTCGCGATTGCCATCGGCGCAGCAGGGCTGCTCGTTTCCTTTCTTCTGCTTTTCTTTTCCGATCGGCTCTGGACGACGCCGGTGTGGTTGCGCATCGCTTTGGTCGGGTTGGGCCTCGCCTCCGCCGTCGCGTCCGCTTTTTTCTGGTGCCTGCGCTGGGTTTGGAACCGGCGCGATTGGAAAAAGCTCTCGCTGCTCGTGCAGGCGCGCTATCGGCGTTTGGGCGACCGGCTCCTGGGCATTGTGGAGCTGGCGGACGTTTCACGCCGGCCGGCCTACTTTTCTCCCGCGCTTTATGAAGCCGCGATTCACCAGGTCGCGGACGCCGCGGCGCCTCTCGATTTTCCCGCCGCGGTCGAAACCAGGACCGCGCGCCGGATTAGCTGGGCCGTGGCGCTCTTGTGCAGCTTCGCGCTGGCCTTGGGTTTGTTGGCCCCAGCCGCGCTCTGGAATGCTTTTCTCCGCTGGGTTGGCCCGACGGCAGCAGTCCCGCGCTATACGTTTGTCACGATCGAGGACCTTCCGGAAAAGCAAATCGTCCCGCACGGCGAACCGTTCGAACTCGCCGGCCGCATTCGGTATCATTCCTTCTGGCGGCCGAACCGCGCGCTGGCCCAAATCAATGGCCAGCCAAAGCTCGCCGCCTCCATCCACAAAGACTCCGTTCATTTCCGTTTGCCCGGCCAAGTGGAAAAAGGTGTTCTGACAATCCGGGTCGGCGATGCGGTTCGTGAAGTTCAGATTGATCCTGTCCATCGTCCGTCGCTCGAAATGCTCGCGGCTTCGGTCGACCTGCCGCAGTACCTCGGGTATCCCGCGGAAACCAACAAAATCCAGAACGCGTCCCTCAAGCTTCTGGAAGGAAGTCAGATTGCGTTTGCGGGAAAGATCAGCCGCGAACTCGCCTCCGCCCATTTGAACTGGGGAAATACCAATCGCGATCTGAAGGTCGACCGTGACATTTTCGAAAGCGCCAAGTTCTCGCTCGCTGCCCCGGAAGAAGCGGCCTTTTCCTGGACAGATAAATTTGGTTTACGCGGCACGAGCCCGTGGCGTCTGTCGCTCGAAACAATTCAGGACGCTCCGCCCAGGCCGGAATTGAGCGGGTTGCCGCGTGAATCCGCCGTGCTCGAAACGGAAGTGCTCGATGTGCGCGTGCTGGCCGAAGATGATTACGGCGTCAAAACGGCCGGAGTCCGCTGGTCCTATTCGGCCCGGGGTGATTCAAACGCGCCGCCCGCCCGGCCATTTCAGATTGAGCCGGACGATTCGCGCCAGCGCCACGTCGCCGATTCGTTTTATTTCAGCCCTTCGCTGCTCGGCGTGCCAGCCGACGCGACGGTCGAGTTGAAGGCGTTCGCCACTGATTATTTTCCCGGACGCGCGCCGGTTGAATCTGTCGCCTACCACATTCAAGTGCTCGGTTTGGAGCAGCACGCGGAGATGGTTCGCCAGAAACTCGAATCGCTCATGGTGCGGTTGGAGGAAATCACCCGGCTCGAGGAAAAGATCCAAAGCGAAACCCGCCAAGCCAAAGACCAGGAGAACGCGCCCGAGGCCCAAACGCGCGAGAATCTGCAGAAGACGGAGCTCGACCAATTGCAAAACGCCCGGGAACTGGAAGAGATCGCGCGCGAGGGAATGAAAACGCTGCGCCAGGCGTTGCGGAATCCAGCCTTCAACGAGCAAGCCCTCGGCCAATGGAGCAAACAGATGGGCCAGATGCAGAAGCTTTCGCAGAACCAAATGGCGAAAGCGGCCAAACAGCTCCGCTCCGCCCAGCAAAAGAAATCCGACCGTTCCCAGGAATTGAGTGAGGCCATCCAGAAAGAACAGGAAATCCTCGAGCAGTTGGCGCAAATGCAAAAGCAATCGAACCAGGACCTCGATGCCCTCGAAGCGCTGACCCTCGCGCAGCGGTTGCGGAAACTTGGCGGCGAAGAAAAGGATTTGCAGCAGCACCTGCAACGAATCGTTCCTGAGACAATCGGATTGTTGCCGCAGGAATTGCCCGAACCGTTCCGCCAGGCCAACCAGCGTTTCGCGGGCGGCCAGCAGGAAACGCAAAAACGAACGGAGACATTGCAGGGGGAGATCAGCCGTTACTTCGAACGCACTCGCCGCGAGAGTTACGGACAGGTCAGCCAAGCGATGGCCGCGGCCCATGCGAGCGAAGAACTCGATCGGCTGCGGGAACTGATTCAGTCGAATATCGGCATGCAATCGATTCAGAACTTGGAATTGTGGTCGGACCAATTTTCGAAATGGGCTGACCTGCTCGAGCCAAAACCGGCCAGCAACGCCGGGGCCGGCAACGGCCAAGGCGCGCCCCAAGGAGCGGAGGAAAGTCTGCTCAAGGAATTGCTCGGATTATTGCGGCTGCGCGAACGCGAATTGAATTTGCGCGAACAGACGCGCTTGCTCGACCAGCAAAAAAGTGACGCCGCCATTTATCCCGACCGGGCCGGCAAATTGTTCGGCCAGCAATCCAAAATTTTGACCGATCTCGACCCGGTCAAGGAAGGCGCGGAGAAACTGCCGGTCCTGCGCGGCGCCGTGGAAGAGGCGGGAGATCACATGTCCGCCGCGGCGGAATTATTGAAACAGCCGCAAACGGACCAAGCCACCACTGGCAAAGAAACCGCGGCCATTCAATCGCTGACCGACGCCATCAATATCATTAACGAAGAAGCGAAGAAGAAATCCAACAGCCAAGGGCAGAGCGCCGCTGGACAAGAACTCGCGATGCTGATCCAGATGATGGCAGCGCAAGCCCAGCCCAAGCCAGGCCAAGCTCAGCCCTCCGCGGGCGGCAATCCCAGCGGTGGGGGCACGGACGGTTCTCCCTCGCAAGTGTCGGGCAACGCCGAAGGCGGACAAGGCGAGGGTCGCGCGGTCAAACGCAGCAGCGGGTTTTTCCAGAATCCTCCGGCGGAATTTCGGGAAGCGCTCGAGAATTATTATCGCGCGGTCGAGCAGAAACATGACTGAAGGAAACGAAAGCACTTTCGAAAACCGTGGCCTTCACGTAGCTGAAAACGTGAGTTTTCAGACCAAGAGCATGCTCCGCTTGCATGCCTCTGAACTGTGGCGCAGACATTCCTGTCTGCGGGTTCCAGGAGCTTTCCAGCTCCTCTTTCAACGAGGCGATTGGAAAATCGCCCTCACCCGCAGGCTTGGAAGCCTGCGCTACACCTGGTGCATGGCCGAGGTGGACGCGTTGCCTGAATCGTATGCAACGAAGAGTTGACATGCCCCAACATCCCTTCCTTCCGAGCCTGCTCGCGCTGCTCGTGCTCTTGTCCAATTTGCTTCCACTCCGCGCCCAGCAACTCTTCGAGGAACAACCCGAGTTCGCTCCCGCGGAACTCGACAAGATTTACGTGCGCGGGTTGCAATTCCTTGCCCGTGGCCAATCCACCGAAGGAGCTTGGCCGGATGCGCCCTATGGCGCCGAACCGGCCGTCGTCGGCCTCGCGGTCGTCAGCATGCTCGCTCATGGCGACGACGCAAATCTCGGACCGTACGGCGACACGATCCGTCATGGGCTCGATTACATCCTGAAACAAATGGATGAAAAGACCGGCTACATCGGGCGTTCGATGTACAATCACGGCTTTGCCACGCTCGCGTTGGCGGAATCCTACGGGATGGTGGATGACGCGCGCATCGGACCGGCGTTGCAGAAGGCAGTGAAGTTGATCCTGAGCGTGCAGGCGAAAAATCCATTGGGCGGCTGGCGTTACACACCCGAAAGCACCGATGCCGATACCACCGTGAGCGGCGCGCAAATGGTCGCGCTCTTCGCCGCGCGCAATGCTGGAATGGCCGTTCCGGACAGCGCCATCGAGAAAGGGTTGAAGTTCTTCTTGAATTGCCAAACGACAGAGGGAGGCTTCGGTTACACTTCAGCGGTGGGCCCGAACGCGGCCCGGACTGCGATCGGTTGTCTGATGTTGGAATTGGCCAAACAAAAGGAGTCGAAAAATTTCAAGGCGGCCTTTGCGTTTCTGCAAAAAGCGCCGGACGAGCCGGCGTTCCAACAATACTTTTTGTATTACGCTTCGCAGGCTTATTTTCACGGCTCGCCTGACTTGTGGCGGCAGTGGAACGCTAAAAACATTAAGATGCTCCAGGCGACCCAAAACCCCGACGGCAGCTGGAGCGGACAGTTTGGAACGACATTCGGCACAGCGGCGTCGCTCTTGTCGGTGGCGTTGAATTACCGGTATCTTCCCATCTATGAGCGGTGAGAGATCCCTGAACTTCGGCTCGTCAGTAGCCTCGCCCCACCAGGTTTGGTTGCATCCAAGCGGTGCAGGTGGGGCGAGCGTACTCGCGAGCCGCAAAGCTCGTTCAAACACTCCATGATCTTTGCATCGACGCATCGCCGCCAGGAAGCCCAAGGAACGCGGGTGGCCCTTGTGCTTGCTCTTCTACTCGTCCTGACCCTGGTCGTTCCTTCCGTCGGCCAAACCACCAATTCAACCGAAGCGACAAACACCACTACCGGCATCCTCCAGTTTCTCGATGGCTCCTTGCTGCACGGAAAGCTGCTTTCGGTCGATCCGTCGAAAGGTTTGGCTTGGGCGCATCCCGACGCCAAAAACCCGATTCAATTCCGCGAAACCAACATCGAAGCGATCCGCTTTGAAAAATCGAAGCCGATCGTCCCGAGCTCCACTCCGACCTGCTGGTTTCGCTTCGTGAACGGCGACGAAGTCTTCGGCGATCTGGTGGGACTCGATGAACATGACCTCCGGTTGCGGACATGGCTCGGCGACGATCTCAAATCGCCCCGCCGATCGCTGCGTTCGATTTATTTTCTGCCAAAAGATTTCTCCCTCTTTTACGAGGGACCCAATGGGCTGGACGATTGGACGCTCGGCAAGGGACCGCGAGTCTGGCAGTACAAAGACGGCGCGCTCGTGGCTGACGGCGTTGGGATGATCGGCCGCGACTTTAAATTGTCCGGCTCGGCCACGATCGAATTCGATCTGGCGTGGTCAGGCCCGTTCAGTTTGATCATGCCGTTTTACACAAGGGCGCTCGATCGGTTCGATTATTCCGCGAGCTCTTACATGTTTTACATCAGGCCGGGGAATATCCTCCTGCAGCGCGTCCAAGGCGGTTCGGGCTCGATGACGCTCGGCCAGGCGGATGTGCCCGAGATGTTGAAGAAAAACTTCGTGCACCTGGAAATCCAGGCCAATAAAGAGGAGGCCAGCATCACGGTGCTGGCGGACGGAAAAGTAGTCCACCGCTGGAGCGACAGCAATGGCTTCGTCGGCGAAGGCACGGGGCTGGTGTTTTACGCTCAGCTCAATGGCCCGACCATCCGCATCAGCAACATCAAAGTTTCGCAAGGCGACGGCGGGTTGACGCGCCCCGGCGATAAATCGACCTCGAGCCAGGATTTCGTTTTGTTAGTCAACCGCGACAAAATGTCGGGCACATTGCAGAAAGTCGAGGAGGGCAAACTGACCTTCGTGACTCCGCAAACCAGCGTGCAATTGCCGTTGCAGCGCGTCTCGAGAATATTTTTCAGCGAGGAAAAACCGCTCCCCGCAGCTCCGCGTCCTTGGCAAGTTCAAGCCCACTTCTCCGGCGGCGGAAGCGTGACCTTCCAACTCGAGCGCTGGACGCATGACGAGGTCGCGGGGCAAAGCCAAAACTTCGGTCCGATCCATTTCAATCCGGATCATATCCGGCATTTGCAGTTTAATCTGGACCGCGCCGTCGCCGCTGCCTTGCATCACGAAAACGAGGAGAGTTTCGACACGTTTCCCGAATGAAGCTTTTAATTTTCACCGCTTCGATTTTGCTCACGCTTGTCCAGGTTGCGGCCGGCGATGCTCCCCCTGTTTCGGCCACGAACCTCGCCGCCGCAGCGCGCGCCCAATTGCAGTTGCGCAATGGTGATTTGCTTTTCGGAAAACTTTTGGAAATCGATCCGACCAATTCGATCCGGTGGAAACATCCCGACAGCGACAGCCCAATCGATTTCAAGCCCGGCGCAGTGGCCGGAATCAACTTCAACACCGCAGCCGCGCCCGAGCAAACCTCCTCGAACCTTTGCCGCATCCGTTTGACGAATGAGGATGAGCTCGAAGGCAACCTGGCGGACGCGACCGAAGAACAGGTTGTGTTGAACACGTGGTTCGCCGGACCGCTCACCTTTCCGCGGAAGCTCGTGCAATGGATCGCGCCGATTCCTCCGCGCCAGGCGATCGTATTCGAAGGCCCGGCCAGTCTGGAAGGTTGGACGATGGGGAATGTCGATCCTGGGCTGGGCGATGCGGGCGAATGGAAGTTTAAGAATGGCGCCTTCTACGCCGTGAAATCCGCTTCCATCGCGCGCAAGCTGGACCTTCCGGATTTGGCCGACATCGAATTCGACCTGGCTTGGAAAGGGATGCTCCATCTCGCGCTCGCCATTTACACCGATTCAATGCAGCCGGTGAAATTGGCGACCAAAGAAACCGAGCCGGATTTCGGCGGATTTTACAGCCTGCAACTGAATAGTTTTTCCGCCAATTTGCTTCCGGTCAAAAAACACGACCCGCTCAAATATCTGGGCCAGGCGTCTGTCCCGGCCTTCGGCCAAAATCAAAAAGCGCATGTCCGGATTCTCGTCAACAAAGCCAAGAACACCATTGCGCTGCTCGTGGACGGCGCGCTCGTGAAGGAATGGATCGACACCGATTTTGCCGGCGAAGGCTCGGGCATTCGGCTCGTGCACCAAGGCCAAGGCGCGATCAAGTTCTCCCACCTGCGCATCCGCAAGTGGGACGGCCAGTACGAAGAGAAGCCGTCCAATCCAGCCGGCGCGCCGCAAGATCTCACCAAATTGCGAAACGGGGATAAAGTCAGCGGCAAAGTCGAATCAATCCGGGACGGCAAGGTCAAGGTCGCCACGCCGAACGGGCCGCTGGAAATTCCATTCGCGCGGGTCAAGCAGATTGGCTTTAGCTGGCAGCGCAGCAATGTGCCGCCAGACGACGGGCTCAACGCGCAGGTTTTTTTCCCGGAAAGCGGTTCGATCTCATTTCATTTGGAAACATGGACACAAACTGCCGCAGCGGCCACCAGCCCCTTCTTCGGCCGCGCCACCTTTAATCCGAGTGCGTTCGAGCGGGTCCAGCTAAACCTCAGGTAATCTCCCCACGGATTCAGACCGGCCTCAGATTTTTCCTCTGCAATCCCAGTCGCTCTGAATCTTCGGGTGACCTGTCGATGCGCATGTATCAGCCGCTCG
>Ga0082335_1002833_pt1 | contig 30685 bp, 28 predicted proteins | sample Subgrocontami58m_FD_72375 | JGI IMG/M metagenome (GOLD analysis project Ga0082335, IMG submission 72375) | Subsurface groundwater microbial communities from S. Glens Falls, New York, USA - GMW37 contaminated, 5.8 m (SPADES assembly) (version 2) ...
AACGCCTACCGAGTTTCACCACGGGCTCCTGGCCGCGGCCAGCGCCGGCCGAGACGCTCGCCTGAAGGGCTCGCGCTCCAAGAGACGGTCAACGACCTCGAAGGGCCCGTTGCCGCACACCACCCTCAGGTCGCGCGCCTGGTTGCGGCGCTCGGGCGGGCCGGGGCTTCCCACGCGGCGATGTCGGGGAGCGGCTCGGCCGTATTTGGGCTGTTCAGGGCGCGTACGGCCGCCGTGGGCGCTGCCGCGGCGCTCGACGGCCGCTCGCGGCGGGCCCTGGTCTCGCGGACCCTCACCCGCGCGAAATACGGCACTGGTCTATTTTCAAAATAGACAATCTACTTGCACGAGCAGGATGGCACGGCGTATGCTGACGTTGAAGCCGTCAGCTACGCATTTCCCTCCGAAACCAAGGCGGCTTCCGCAAAGGAAGCGTATGACTATCGCTTTGGGCATTCTCGCCAATGACGGCTTCGTCATCGCCGCCGACCGGCAGGAGACGATTCCTGGCTACTGGAAAAATGACGTATCGAAACTGTCGTCGATTTCGACATCGTCACCAAACAAATGGCGATGCTGCTTGGTTTCTGGGGCTGGCGATGCGCACTACATTGATGCGTTTCGAGATCGTCTCGCCGATCGCTTTTCTCTCTCGCAGACGTTGAAGCAGACTGCGGCGGCCTTTTCTACATTGCTCGGTGAATTCTACAATCAACATGTACTGCCGTTTGCGGCCTACCCAGCCGGCGAACGTCCTGATTTCCAGATCCTTACTGCGTTTTCATCGCAACGGCACGATCCGAACAATCCTCGTGGAGTGATTCTCCTGACATCCGAGCATAGCGTCTTCCGCGCTCATAGCCATTACGCGGCAGTCGGGTCTGGTTCAATGCTCGCGAACAGTCTCTTGGCGAGATTCTGCAAGTACGGAGAGTTCGACACGAAGGAGGCTTTGCTAGCAGCGACGTACGTGATGTCTCATGTGAAGGATTCGATCGATGGCTGCGGGAAGGACACTGATATTGCTGGCATGTACAAAGGGCATATGTTCAACCTTAACCACCTACAGACAGCCGCTCTGGAAAAGGGGATTAGGGACTACATGGATCTGGCGGAGCCGGCGGCGCTTGAACGACTCCGAAGAACCGTCCACCCCGCTATCGGCCGTGGCGCAATAGAAGCAAAGCTAGCCGAAGCTAAGGGCATCCTGAAGAAAATATATCTCTAGTTGGCATCTAGCAATGCGACAAGTTCTTCAAGGCTCCAAACATGTTCACTGAGTCCCGCTTCCATCGCTGGCGTCACGCGCAACGTTTGATGAATCTTGCAGAAGTTGTAGTACGTGAAGTGCAGCGCAACCGAGTGTTCGTGCATTTCGATTTTCTTGCTGAATCCGTTCGTCAGGCGGGTGAACCGTCGCATATGCATACGCATCGTGAGGTTGCTGCGCTCAACATACGACGTGGAAACGTGACGCGGGTTCGGATCACCCGTCACGGTCGCACGCTTCGCAGAGACAAATTTGGCCGGCGAGTAGCGACCGTTGCCACTCGCGCCGGCGTAGACCTTCTGGATGATGCCGAAATCTACGTCGATACCGAACGCGCGGTCTACGGCTGTCAAGTAGGTCACCAGACCGTCCGTGGTCAGTTGCACGCGGTTCGCCAAGCGTGCGGCCACGTCCTGCATGAAGGCATCGCCGGTGCGCTGATTCCGCTGGCCAATCAACCACGACACCATCAGCTTCGAGTCGGCATCGATGGCCGTCCACGTCCACGCGTCGCCCCACCCAGCCGCCTTCTGCTCCGGCGTCGCGTTCTTTTCCTTCGCACCGATGAACGACCAAATCTCGTCGCACTGCACGCGCTGAGCCTGCAGACCGCGCACATGCTCATCGTGGTACCGCTGGCACGCGGCGCCGAGGTCGCGCAACAGCTTTTCTACGGTCATGCGCGCCACGCCAGTAATCCGCGCCGTCGCCCGCAGGCTGTTGCCCTCGACCAGCACCGAAACGACCCGCGCCCGGTCTGCTGTGCTCAATCTGTTCATACTGAACATTATACTTGCTCGACTATGTATTGTCAAGCTGGCAGCGGCGCTTCGGATGAAAGCCTCGTATCTGCTGCATTTATGAGGGTTATTGACGAGATTGGCCTACAATGCGCCGCATGAGTGAAACGCCCATTGTCGCCCACATCGCCTATGACGGCGCGGCGCTAGCCGATGGCAGCATGGACATCCGCGATCTTGCGCCGGCGTTGTTGGCCCTCGGGGATCTTCTGCAGGGAGCAAACAGGGTTCTTAACGCCGACAGGGCGACGCTTGCCGTCAAGGTTCAAGCGGATTTCAAGACGGGCTCTTTCGACATCGGACTGGCCCTGTATCAAAGCGTCGGCGTGCAATTGATGGCGTTGTTGCATTCGGACGGACTGAAGACCGCAAAAGAGATCGCGGAATTTGTTGGCCTGGTCACAGGAGCACATCTCAGCCTATTGGGATTCTTGAAATGGCTACGAGGCGCGAAGCCCGAGGCGACGACCACCACGACGCTAGAAAACGGCAATGTGGAGGTTAGGGTTGTTGGCGATAACAACCATGTGGATGTGAAGGTGGTTCAGGGAGAGGTTTACCAGATCGCCAGCGACCCGGCGTGCCGTGAGGCTATTCAGAGAGTGGTGAAACCTCTCAAGATCGAGGGAATTGATAGCTTTGAAGTTCGACGCGGCAAGCAAATAATCGAGGAAATCAAGAAGGACGACCTTCCATCGTTTGAATTACCAGAGCCTCCGACGAGAGAACTTCCAATCGTCCTGCCGGTAACCCAGGTAGTTGAGATCGTGAAGCCGTCGTTTGCTGAAGACTTGACGTGGACGTTGTCGGATGGCAGTAGCGCCGGCCGATTCGATGCGGTGATGAGGGATGCGGTGTTCATCGAACGAGTGAAGGCCGGTGAAGATTTTCGGATCGGCGATTTACTGAAGGTCACGATCGAAACACATCAGTCCCTTACAGCAACTGGGCTGAGAACGAGACGCGAAATCACTGAAGTTGTGGAGGAAATCAAAGCGCCGCGTCAGACCCACCTGCTTCCTACGCCGCAATTCAAACAACCTCTCTTGTTAACTGGGGAACCAGCATCAGAACGTCCCGGTCGTGGTCGCAGGAAGAAGGGGAAATGAAATCATTGTCTGGACAGCCAGCGATGATGAATCTGCTCTACTATGGCGACAACCTCGACGTGCTCCGGCGCCACGTCGAGAGCGAGTCCGTCGATCTGGTCTATCTCGACCCGCCGTTCAATTCTAACGCCTCGTACAACGTCCTGTTCGCCGAGCGTGACGGCACGCAGGCTGCCAGCCAGATCAAAGCCTTCGAGGATACGTGGCGGTGGGACGAAGGCGCGGCGCGGGCGTTCGAGGAAGTCGTCGAGAGTGGCGGGCGAGTCTCCCAGGCCATGCAAGCCTTTCGGACCTTCCTCGGCGACACCGACATGCTCGCGTACCTCGCGATGATGGCTCCGCGCTTAGTGGAACTGCGGCGCGTGTTGAAGGCGTCCGGTTCGATCTGGCTGCATTGCGATCCGACGGCGAGCCATTATCTCAAGATGCTGATGGACGCGATCTTCAGTCCTGAGCATTTTCGGAATGAGATTGCGTGGCAGCGGTCAACGGCCAAGAGCCACGCGTTCACCCGCTTTCCAGTGGCGCAGGACACGCTGCTGTACTACGGCAAGACCGACGAGGTGACATGGAACCCGGCCTATCTGCCCCACCGGGACGCCTACCTGGAGAGCCACTACAGCAACATCGAAGAAGGCACGGGCCGACGCTACACGCTCGGTGACTGCCTCAACCCAAATCCAGATCGCCCAAATCTGAAGTACGAATGGCACGGCCAGACGCGCGTCTGGCGATGGACCCGCGAGAAGATGCAGGCGAACCACGACGCCGGCCGGTTGGTGTACACAAAATCAGGAATGCCTCGCTACAAGCGGTATCTCGACGAGATGCCGGGCACACCCGTTACGTCCATCTGGACGGATATTCCGCCGATCAATTCTCAAGCACAGGAGCGACTCGGCTACCCGACACAAAAGCCGGAAGCCTTACTGGAGCGGATCATTTCTGCGAGCAGTAATGAAGGTGACGTTGTACTCGATCCATTCTGCGGCTGCGGGACGACAATCGCAGCCGCGCAACGGCTCAAGCGCCAATGGATCGGGATCGACATCACGAGCTTGGCCATCACGTTGATCCGCCATCGGCTCGCTGATTCATTCGGCGCGGCGGCAACCTACGAAGTCGGAGGCGAGCCGGTGTCGCTCCCTGACGCGGCAAAGCTGGCGAAGGATGATCCGTATCAATTTCAATGGTGGGCGTTGGGGCTGGTTGGCGCGCGGCCCGTCGAGCAGAAAAAAGGCGCGGACAAGGGCATCGACGGGCGGATCTACTTCCACGAAGGCGACAACCGCGAGACGCAGCAGATTATCTTCTCGGTCAAAGCTGGCGAACTCCACGCGCCGTACATCCGCGACTTGCGGGGCGTGGTCGAGCGCGAGAAGGCGGCTATCGGCGTCCTGCTGGCCCTAGACGAGCCCACGCGCGCCATGCGGACGGAAGCGGCCTCAGCGGGCTTCTACGCATCTCCGTGGGGCAAACATCAGCGCCTTCAGATCCTCACGATCGAAGACTTGCTGACCGGGAAGACGCTGGACCGCCCGCCGGTGCAAGCGAGCGTGACGTTCAAGCGCGCGCCGAAGGCCCGCTCGAAAGCAGCCGAGCAGCCGGGTATCTTCGGCGAAGAGTGATGCTGCTGTCTGAGACGCTACCGCTGGCGCTTCCAGCGGGCCTGAACGGCCTTCTTGGCGATGGCACTGCGCCGCGTGGCCGACAAGCTGGCGGCTCTGGCATGTCCGCCCTTGGACGCGCCGAGCCTCGACAGCGCGACGGCGGCCGGGTTCCTGGTGTCTGGCGGTTCTGGGGCCGGCAGGGGCGCTTGGCCGGTGGCCTCCTGCACGATTTGGTAGGCCAGGAGGTTCGTATCACGGGGTCGCTTCGTTCTTGCTCGGGAAGGCATGAGCTGATTGTCGCACAGGCTCAAGGGGTTGAACGGCATGGGTTCAAAAAAGAAATTTGAAACTAGACCAGCACCCGAAATACCGGGCACTTGCCCGTATCTGAGCCCATCGGCTAAACTTACTGTTTGCGCCGCGTGGTCTCGGCCACACCTTGTCAGTCTCCAGTCATCAGTCGGAAGTCTTCAGTCGCGGATGAGGGACGAATGCCGACTGCGAGCGCAGACTGACGACCGGCGACTGACGACTGATGGGGCGTGGCCAAGCGGTAAGGCGCGGGACTTTGGATCCCGTATTCGAAGGTTCGAATCCTTCCGCCCCAGCCAATCTGGCGAGGCTGTAGCCGATGGGTGATCCCTTCATGGCGACCGGGTTTGGCGAACTGAAAGTGTTTTCGGGCAGTGCCCATCCTGACCTCGCGAACGAAATCGCGGGCGTGCTGGGCGTCACGGTGGGGCAGGCGCGGTTGCGCCGGTTTCCCGATTCGGAGGTCTCGTTCCAGATCGACGAGAACATCCGCGGGACCGACGTCTTCATCGTCCAGCCCACGAGCAATCCGGTGGATGAGCATCTGGTCGAGCTGCTCATCATGATTGATGCGTTCCGCCGCTCGTCGGCGGCGCGCATCACGGCGGTGCTGCCCTACTACGGCTACGCGCGCCAGGACCGCAAGGACAAGCCGCGCGTGCCGATTTCGGCGAAGCTCGTGGCCAACGTCCTCAGCGCGGCCGGCACGAACCGCGTGCTGACGATGGATCTGCACAAGGCGCAGATTCAGGGGTTCTTTGACATTCCGGTGGACCATCTGTTCGCCGCGCCGGTGATCATCGATTACCTCGCGCGCCTCGATTACCCGAGGCTGACGATGGTGTCGCCGGACGCGGGGGGCGCGGAACGCGCGCGCGCCTACGCCAAGCGGCTCGACGCCGAGCTCGCGATCATCGACAAGCGCCGCAAGGACGATGGGACCGCTGAAGTGATGAACGTGATCGGCGACGTCAAGGATCGGACCTGCATCCTGCAGGACGACATCATCGACACGGCCGGCACCATCACCAAGGGCGCGTTGGCGCTCAAGGCGGCCGGCGCCGGGCGCATCATCGCGTGCGCGGTGCACGGGGTGCTGTCGGGACCAGCGGTCGACCGCATCGAGAAGTCGCCGATCGACAAGCTGATCGTGACCAACACGATCCCGCTGTCGCCGGCGGGCGAGGCGTGCAACAAGGTCGTCGTGCTGTCGGTGGCGCGGCTGCTCGGGCAGGCGATTAAGTCGATTCACGAAGAGACGTCGGTCTCTTCGTTGTTTGTGTAGCGTTCAGCTCACAGCTTTCGGCTTTCAGCTGGGAGCCGAAAGCTGAAAGCTGAGAGCTGAGAGCTGAGAGCTAAAGGAAACAGATATGGAAGCGATACTCGAAGCGCAGACACGGGACACGTTCGGCAAGAACGAAGCGCGGCGCACGCGTCGCGAGGGCAAGGTGCCCGGGGTGGTCTACGGCGGCGACGGCAAGGCGGCGACGGCGATCGCCGTGGCACCCAAGGCGCTGTTGAAGATTCTGCACTCGGAGTCGGGGCAGAACACGCTCATCTCGCTGAAGCTCGACGGTGCGGGCAACACGCGCGTGCTCGTGAAGGACTTTCAGGTCGACCCGGTCACGCACCACCTCCTGCACGCCGACTTCTACCGCGTCGCGATGGACCGCCTGCTGCAGGTGACCATCCCGATCATCGTCCACGGCGAGCCGAAGGGCGTGAAGCAGCAGGGCGGCATCCTGGAGTTCATCCGCCGCGAGATCGTCATCGAGTGCCTGCCGGCCGACATCCCCGAGCACGTGGACGTCGACGTCAGCGAGCTGATGCTGCACCAGGGCGTGCGCGTGCGCGATGTCGCAACCGATCCGAAGTGGAAGCCGGTCACCGAGGGCGAAGCGATGCTGGCGCACGTCATCCTGCCGAAGGCCGAGGAAGTGGCGGCGCCGGCCGAGGCGGCCGCCGTGGCCACGGCGACGCCGGCCGAGCCCGAGGTCATCAAGAAGGGCAAGAAGGAAGAAGAAGCCGACGCGAAGGACGAGAAGAAGAAAGACGACAAGAAGAAGTAGCGCGCGATGTGAAGGCGGCCGTGAAAGCGATTGTCGGACTCGGAAATCCGGGCGCGCAGTACAAGAGCACACGGCACAATGTCGGGTTCGCGGTCGTCGACGAGCTGGCCCGGCGCGCGTCGGTCGGCTTCGAATCGGCGCCGGCCGAGGCGCTCGTCGCACGGTGGCGCCGGCCTGACGAGGTCGTCCTGCTGGTGAAGCCGCTGACGTTCATGAACCTCAGCGGTCAGGCGGTCGGCGAGCTCGTGCGGTACTTCAAGATCGACGTCGCCGACCTGCTCGTGGTGGTCGACGAAGTCCAGCTTCCGCTCGGCAAGCTGCGGGCGCGGGCGCGCGGGTCGGCCGGCGGCCACAACGGGCTGAAGTCGGTCATCGCGCACCTCGGGGACGAGTTCTCGAGGCTGCGGGTCGGGGTCGGGCGGGGCGAGCAGCAGCGGGATCTCGCGGATCACGTGCTCTCGCGGTTCGAGAACGATGAGGCCACGGAAGCCGGGCGCATGACGATGCGCGCGGCCGACGCGGCTGAGATGTTCGTCACGTCGGGGATCGGGGCGGTGATGAGCGCGTTCAACGGCGGCGATCCGGTAACAACCGAATAGCGCATACGCGCACCCTTGCCACCGATTGGTGGCCGTGATCACGGCGGACCTTCAGACCTGCCGTGAATGCGTCCTGAAGGAGCAGCAATGGCCGATCGACAGTACGAGCTCGTCTACATACTTCCGCCCGACACGACCGAACAGCAGGTGACCGAGCTGCACACGCAGGTCGAAGGGGTCGTGGAGCGTCTGCACGGGCAGATCGAGAAAACCGAGAACTGGGGCCGGAAGCGTCTGGCCTACGAGATTGCCCGTCACAAGGAGGGCGTCTACGTCCTCGACGTGATCAACGGCTCGGGCGAGCTGATGAAAGAGCTGGATCGCCGCCTGAGGGTGATGGATCTGGTGATCCGGCACATGGTCGTCCGTGTGGACGAAGAGAAGAAGGTCGTCGACCGGACGCAGACCAAGCGCCGGACCGAGTCCGAGCGGCGCCGGGTGAAGCGCGGCCTGCCGCCGCAGCGTCAGCCGGGCGAGGGCCGTCAGCCGGGCGACGCCGACGAAGCCGAAGACGATCGTTTTGACGGGGTGGAGGTCTAATCATGGCATTCGGACAAGGACGATCGGGCGGCGGCGGCGGACGCGGTCGCGGCGAGAAGAAACCCGGCGACAAGGAAAAGGGCCAGCGTCGCCCGATGTTCCGCCGCCGGAAGGTCTGCAAGTTCTGCGCGGACAAGATCGACGACATCAACTACAAGGACGTGAAGCTCATCGGGCCGTTCGTCCCCGAGCGCGGCAAGATTCTCCCGCGGCGCATCTCGGGCACGTGCGCCATGCACCAGCGGAAGCTCCAGACGGCGATCAAGCGCGCGCGCCAGATCGCGCTGATCCCGTACGTGACGGATTAACGACGATCAACGCAGAAACCGCTGAACCCGCAGAGCCAATATGCTCTGCGTGTTCTGCGAGCTCCGCGTTGCACGTCGTCGAGGACAAGCCATGGAAGTGATACTCAGAGAACACGTCGACAATCTCGGACGCCGCGGCGAAGTCGTGAAGGTCGCCGATGGCTACGCCCGCAACTACCTCCTGCCCCGGAAGCTGGCGCTGCTGGTGACCGAGGGCAACAAGAAGCAGATCGATCGCGAGCGCGTGAAGTTCGAAGCCAAGGAGCTCGAGGAGCAGAAGGTCGCCGAAGCGGTGGCCGCACGCCTGGCCGGTGTCGAAGTCCGGATCGCGCGCAAGGTCGGCGAGACCGAGGTGCTCTTCGGATCGGTGACGGGCGCCGACATCGCCGAAGCGCTCGCCGCCAAGGGCTTCGATCTCGATCGCCGCAAGTTCCACCTTTCCGAGCCGATCAAGAAGCTCGGCGAGTACGAGGTGCCGCTGAAGCTGCACCGCGAGGTCACGGCTCAGGTGAAAGTCAGGGTCGTGGCCGAGGGCGCGGGCACGAAGAATTAGACGTCGGACGGGTTTTCTGTTTTACGTTCTAAGGTTTGAGCTTCCGCGAGCCCCATGCCTGAAGCCCTTGTCGCCGAGCGGACGCTTCCTCACAATCTCGAAGCCGAGCGGTCGGTCCTCGGCGCGATTCTGCTGCACAACGACGCGTTCAACCTGGCCGCCGAGGTCATCGACTCGGTCGATTTCTTCCGCGACGCCCACCGGCGCATCTTCGACAAGATGGTCAGGCTCGCCGAGCGGGGCGACGCGATCGATCTGGTCACGCTGAAGGAGGAGCTCGGGCGGTCCGGCGACCTGGAGGAGGTCGGGGGGCCGGCCTACATCGCCGCGCTGGTGGACGGGGTGCCGCGATCCACCAACGTCGAGCACTACGCGCGCATCATCAAAGAGAAGGCGACGCTGCGCCAGCTGATCTTCTCGGCCAACAAGATCCTCGCGACCGCGTACGCGGGCGAAGAGGAGGCCGATCTCATCCTCGATCAGGCCGAGCACGCGATCTTCGCGATCGCCGACGACAACGTGCGCGACGGCTTCGTGTCGCTGCGCGACCTGGCGCAGGGCAGCCTCGAGACGATCGAGAAGCTGCACGCGCGCAAGGAGCTCGTCACCGGCGTGCCGACCGGCTTCACCGATCTCGACGAGATGACGTCGGGCCTGCAACCGTCGGATCTGGTCATCATCGCCGCGCGGCCGTCGATGGGGAAGACCAGTCTCGCGCTGAACGTCGCGCAGCACGTCGGGACGAAGACCGACATGACGGTCGGCCTCTTCAGCCTCGAAATGTCGAAGGAGCAGCTGTTCCTCCGCATGCTCACCGGCGAAGCGCGCATCGACGCGCACCGGCTGCGCGGCGGGTTCCTCGGCGAGCGCGACTGGGGCCGGCTGTCGCAGGCGATCGGCACGCTGAGCGAGGCCAAGATCTTCATCGACGACACGCCCTCGATTGGCGTCCTCGAGATGCGCGCCAAGTGCCGCCGGCTGGCGTCCGAGCACGGCTTGCACCTGGTCGTCATCGACTACGTGCAGCTGATGCAGGGCCGCGGCCGGTTCGAGAACCGGACGCTCGAGCTCGGATCGATCTCGCGATCGCTCAAGGGGCTCGCCAAGGAGCTCCGCGTGCCGATCGTCCTGCTCTCGCAGCTGAGCCGCGCGCCGGAATCGCGCTCCGATCACCGGCCGCAGCTGTCAGATCTGCGAGAATCCGGCGCCCTCGAGCAGGACGCCGATGTCGTCGCCTTCATCTACCGCGAGGACATGTACGCGGACAGGAGCCGGCCGCCGACCGACGCGCAGGGCGTCGCGGAGCTGATCATCGCCAAGCAGCGCAACGGCCCCACCGGCCTCGTGAGGCTCGCCTTCATCCGCGAGTTCACGCGATTTGAGAACCTCGCCGGCGGCGGCGCGTAGCACGACGTACAACGCAGAACCCGCAGAGCCCGCCGAGTCCGACGGATCCGCCTTTGTTCAGCGTGTGACGATGACGCACCACAGTCGTGTCAAGGCAGAGAATCGAACGCACCCGGCTCGCAATTGGAAGCTGAGAGCTGCGGTTGCGGTGACTGTGATCCTCGCGGCGTTTGCCCTCAACACCTATCTTCCTTATGACGGTATCGGAGAGAAGAACGAACTAACGTCTTCCTATCAGGTTCGGAACGTCTATTTCGAGCACGGCCGCGTGGTCGATGTCGTGCGTGCGTTCAGATGGGAGTAGTCGGCCGCGGCGGCGGAAGGTCAGCGAGTCGGAGCGAGGTTTTCCGGCCTGCCGATCTCGGATCGCAGAGCGAGACGCCTTTCCGTCGCGACCGGCCGAACGTCCGTAGTAAGACGACGGTAGAATATTTCACAGATGATTCGCCCAACGGTCGCGCGGATCGACCTCGCCGCGCTCCGGTCCAACTACCGGCACCTCGTCGAGTACCTCGCCGCTGAGCGCGCCGACCGCGCGCCCGGCGTGATCGCGGTCGTGAAGGCAAACGCCTACGGCCACGGCGCGGGACAGATCGCGCTCGCGCTCGAGGACGCCGGCGCCGACCTCCTCGCGTGCGCGGACATCGAGGAAGGCGCGGCGCTGCGGGCGGCCGGCGTGCGCGCGCAGATCCTGGTCTTCGGCGCGCTGAGCGTCAGCGATCTGGACGGCCTCTTCGACTGCCGCCTGACGCCGACGATCTCCACGCCGGGCGCCGCGCAGGCCGTGCAGACGGCGGCCGCGGCCCACAAGCAGCGGCTGCGCTACCACCTGAAGATCGATACCGGCATGAACCGGCTCGGGTTCCGGTTCGATAACCTGCGCCGCTCGCTGCCGGCGCTGCTCGAGAGCCCGAACCTCGAGCTCGAGGCGGTCTACACGCACTTTGCGGCCGCGGACGATCCGGAGTCGCCGCTCTTCAACGAGCAGCGCGTGCGTTTCGCGCGTGCGCTCGCTGAGATCAAGACGATGGAACGCAGAGACCGCGGAGACTCTGCGTTCACACGTCCGTACGTCCACGCCGCGAACAGCGCGGCACTGCTGCGCGATTCACGCACCTGGCACGACCGCGTTCGTCCGGGCCTGCTGCTGTACGGGCTGATTCCGCCGCCGCTGGCGTCCACCATCCCGCTGACGCCCGTCATGACGCTCGGCAGCCGCATCGTCGCCGTGAAGGGCGTGCGGGCCGGTGAAGGCGTCGGCTACGGTGTGACGTTCGTCGCCGAGCAGCCGGCCACGATCGCGATCGTGCCGGCCGGATACGCGGACGGACTCGATCTGCGGCTCGCCGGGCGCGGCGCGGTGCTCATCCGCGGGCGCCGCGCGCCGATTGTCGGCTCGGTCTGCATGGACATGCTCGTCGCCGACGTCACCGGGCTCGACGTCTCGCCCGGCGACGCGGTCGTCATCATCGGCTCCCAGGGCGCCGATCGCATCGACGTGCGCGAGATGGCCGCGCAGATCGGAACCATCCCGTACGAGATCCTGTGCCGCATTGGCAGTAGGATCGAGCGTATCTATTCATAGTCGGGTGGGTCAGGTAGGTCAGGTAGGTCTGGTAGGTCTGGTAGGTCTGGTGGGTCTGGTAGATACCGCCTCTCCCCACCCCGCCTACCCGACCTACCCGGCCTACCCGACCCACCTGGCCTACCCGAGCAGATGAAACCACCCAAGACCGTCTTCGTCTGTCAGGAGTGCGGCGCACAATCGCCGAAGTGGCTCGGCCGCTGCGCCGAGTGCGGGGCGTGGAACTCGCTCGTCGAGGAACGCGCGCAGCAGGAGTCGGCGGGCGGCGCGGCGGGCCCGCATCGCTACGCGCTCTCCGGCGCGGCCAACGCCGCGCAGCTGTACGCGGACATTCACCTCGAGCACCATGCGCGCCTGACGACCGGCATCGGCGAATTCGATCGCGTGCTTGGCGGCGGCGTCGTGCCGGGATCGCTCGTGCTGCTTGGAGGCGAGCCGGGCATCGGGAAATCCACGCTCCTGCTGCAGGCGGCGGCGAACATGGCGCGTTCGGCCGGCACCGTGCTGTATTGCTCCGGCGAAGAATCCGAACACCAGATCAAATCGCGCGGCGAGCGGCTCGCGGTCGGCAACGCGCCGCTGTACCTGCTCGCCGAAACCTGCCTCGAGCGCATCCTCGAGGAGATCGCCCGCATCAAGCCGGCGCTCGTCATCGTGGACTCGGTGCAGACGGTCTTCTCGCTGAAGTTCCAATCCGCGCCCGGCAGCATCGGCCAGGTCCGCGAAGCGGCGACGCAGCTCCTGTTCACCGCGAAGGGGCAGAACATCCCGACGTTTCTCGTCGGGCACATCACGAAGGACGGCAGCCTCGCGGGCCCGAAGGCCCTCGAGCACGTCGTCGACACGGTGCTGTACTTCGAAGGCGAGCGGCATCACTCCCATCGCGTCGTCCGCGCGGTGAAGAATCGGTTCGGCGCGGCGAGCGAGCTCGGCGTGTTCGAGATGACATCGACGGGACTGCGACCCGTGCCGAATCCCTCGAAGATGTTCCTCGCCGAGCGCCCGTCCAACGTTCCGGGCTCCGCCGTGCTCTGCTCGGTCGAAGGCTCGCGGCCGATTCTCGTCGAGGTGCAGGCGCTCGTCAGCGCCAGCACGTACGGCAACGCGCGGCGGATGGCGAGCGGAATCGATCAACAGCGGCTCACGCTGCTGCTCGCGGTGCTCGAGAAGCGCGCCGGGCTGAATCTCGTCGGCGACGATGTGTTCGTCAACATCGCCGGGGGGTTGACCGTGGACGAGCCCGCGTCGGATCTCGGCGTCCTCGCCGCGATCGCGTCGAGCGTCCGCAACCGCGTGATTCCGGCCACCACGGCCATGTTCGGCGAGGTCGGGCTGGCCGGCGAAGTGCGCGGCATCACGCAGGCCCCGCTGCGCGTGCGCGAAGCGGTGCAGATGGGATTCCGCCGCTGCATCATGCCCGACGCCAACATCGATCCCAGCCTTCGGCAGACTCAGGCCGCCCCGAGCTCGTCGCCCCTCGACTTTGCTCGGGGCGACCCTGAGGCTCTCGAAGGGTCGAGGGTCGGCGACTGCGAGCTCGTGGGCGTCCGCACCGTCGGCGACGCGCTCGACGCGCTGCTCGCCTAGCGGGCAGTGCGTCGGCCTCGTCGCGGTTTTGTCTGCGATTGTCATGATCTCAGGGCGGTGATATGGTTGCGCCTGAGCCCGAGCCGCCCGGGCTCCTTTTCTTTTCCGTTCATTTCGGGGCGGCGAACGTCTCATGACGGGGGTTTCCCGATGGCTTGGTTCGCGCTCGCGCGTGTCATCTTTGTCGCCGCCGTCGCGTACGCTGCCGCACTCCTTCTCCCGCTCCCGGTCGGGCTTCCCGCCAACGTGGCGTTCGCGCTGGCCCTGGCTGCGCTGGTCGTGTTGTTTGAGATCCGCCTGCGCGAGACCGCCGTCAGTCGCGTGCTCGGCGCGCTCATCGGTTGCGCCATCGGGCTCGAAATCGCGCACGCCATTGGCACCGGCCTCTTCTGGGCCGACAGCGCCGACCGGCGCGTGGAGTTCCTGAACAGCTTCGTCCTGATCGTCCTGCCGTATCTCGGCCTCGTCCTGGGCGGGAAACATGGCGAGTGGCTCGAGCCGGCCCGTCTGATCAGCCTCTTTCGCGCGACCGGACCGCAGCGGCGGTACAAGATCCTCGACACGAGCGTCATCATCGACGGCCGCATCGCGGACGTCTGCGAAACCGGTTTCGTCGACGGCACGCTCGTGATCCCGCAGTTCGTGCTCAAGGAGCTGCAGCTCGTGGCCGACTCGGCCGACTCGCTCAAGCGCAACCGCGGCCGCCGGGGTCTCGACATCCTGCAGAAGATTCAGAAGATGTCCGGCATCGAGGTGTCGATCTCGGACATGGATTTTCCGGACGTGCGCGAAGTCGATCTCAAGCTGATCGAGCTGGCGCGGGCGCTCCACGGCAAGATCGTCACGAACGACTTCAATCTCAACAAGGTCGCGCAACTGCGCGGCGTCAGCGTGCTGAACGTCAACGAGCTCGCGAACTCGCTCAAGCCGGTCGTGCTGCCGGGCGAGATCATGAAGGTGTTCATCCTGAAGGAAGGCAAGGAATACAACCAGGGTGTCGCCTATCTCGACGACGGCACGATGGTGGTGGTCGACAACGCCCGCAAGATGATCAGCAAGACGATCGACATCGTCGTCACCAGCGTGCTGCAGACGACGGCGGGGAAGATGATCTTCGGCCGCTTCATCGAGGCGGCCATGGGCGCGCAGGCCGCGTCGGCCCCTCCCGCCCCCGAGCGCGTCAGAACGGCGGCGCCGCCCTCCGCGCCCGTCCAGCCACAGCAGACGTAGTGCGGCGGGTCCGCGAGGGAGGGCCCGCCCCGTGGTGTTCTACAATCAGCGGACCTTGCGGCGCATCCCTCCCTATCATTGGTGGCGGACGGTCTGCTACCTCATCCCCGCGATCACGGTTTACACGATCGTGCTCGGCGCGGCGTCGATCGTCTCGAGCCTGTTCGATCGTCGCGGGTATTTCGCGCACGGCTGCGCGCGCGCGTGGTCGTGGCTGATCCTGAAGACGACCGGCGTTCGCGTCGCCGTTGAAGGTCTCGATCGGATCACGCCCGGCACCACCTACGTCTTCGTGTCCAATCACCAGAGCATCTACGACACCCCGGTGATTTTCGCGTCGCTGCCCTACCAGTTGCGGATCATCGCGAAGGAGTCGCTGGCGAAATTCCCCGTCCTCGGCTGGCATCTGCGGCAGGGCGGCCACCTGTTCGTCAATCGCCGGCATCCCGATCGGGGCGGCATCCTGCGGCGGTGGCGCGCGCTGGTGTCCGAAGGGCTCTCGCTCATCATCTACGCCGAGGGCACGCGGAGCCCGGACGGCCGGGTCGCGCGGTTCAAGGCCGGCAGCTTCCTGCTGGCCATCGAGGCCGGATTGCCGATCGTGCCGGTCGCGGTGATCGGCACGCGCCAGGTGATGCCGAAAGGGCGGCTGCGCACCGAACCGGCCGACGTCACGCTCATCGTGCACGCGCCGATCCAGCCGCCGCTCATCGATGCGCCGACCGTCCGCGACGCCAAGGCCCTGGCCGACCGCGTCCACGCCATTGTGTCGGCTGCCGTCGGGAGCCGGCAGGGACGGCCCGCAGTTCTGCCATAATTGACGATTGTCCAATCGCATGCATGTCACGGCCATCATCGCCGCCGGCGGACGAGGCGCGCGCCTTGGCGCCGCAGAACCCAAGCAACTGCTGGCGGTCGGCGGGCGGCCGATGCTCGAGCGGAGCGTGCGCACGTTTCTCGAACATCCGGGGATCGACGACGTGCTCGTGGCGTTGCCCCCTTCGCTCGTCGCCGATCCGCCCGCCTACCTTCGGAGCCCGGGGAAGCCGCTGCGGATCGTTGCGGGAGGCGAGCGCCGGCAGGATTCGGTGGCCAATGCGTGTCGCGAAATCGCCGCCGGGAGCGACCTCATCGTCATTCACGACGCGGCGCGGCCGTTCGCGAGCGCGGATTTGATCACCCGTACAATCGCGGCGGCGGCCGAGTCCGGCGCGGCGCTGGCGGCCGTGGCCTCGCGCGACACGGTGAAGCGGGCGTCAGGTCCGGCTGAAGCCGGACACTACCGAATCGTCGCGGAAACACTTTCGCGGGACACGATCTTCCTGGCCCAGACGCCGCAGGCGTTCCGGCGTGACGTGCTGCAGGCGGCGCTTGCGCTGAGCGGGCGCGAGGGCGTGGACGCCACCGACGAGGCGGCGCTCGTCGAACGGTCCGGCCATCCGGTCCGGCTCGTAGAAGGTGAAGCGACCAATATCAAGATCACGACGCCAGAGGATCTCCTCATGGCCGAGGCGATTGCACGCGGCGCGGCGCCGGCGCGAACCGGCCGCGCCGGCCTCGGGTACGACCTGCACCGGCTGGCCGAGGGCCGGCCGCTGATTCTCGGCGGCGTGACGATTCCCTCCGATCGCGGCGCGCTCGGACATTCCGACGCGGACGTGGTGTGTCACGCGGTGACCGACGCCATCCTCGGTGCGGCGTGCCTGGGCGACATCGGACGGCACTTTCCCGATTCGGATCCGCGCTGGAAGGACGCGTCGAGCATCGACCTGCTGACGCGCGTCGCGACGCTGGTCCGCGAGGCCGGCTTCGAGGTCGGCAACGTCGACGTCACGGTGATCCTCGAAGCGCCGAAGATTCGCGATCACGTGGACGCGATGCGCGCGGCCGTCGCGCGGGCGATCGGCATCGACCCCGCGCGCGTGAGCGTCAAGGGAAAAACCAACGAGGGCGTCGACGCCCTCGGCCGCGGCGAGGCCGTCGCCGCGCACGCGATAGCCTTGATCAGGGCCATTTGGAGGTAGGAAGCAAGAACGTGGAACGCGTGAACGCATTCCAGACTCCGGATTCCACATTCCTCATGACATGAGACTCCGCTTCGCTCCCAGCCCCACCGGCCGCCTGCACGTCGGCAACGCGCGCACGGCGCTCTTCAACTGGCTGCTCGCCCGCGGCTCCGGCGGCACGTTCATCCTCCGCATCGAGGACACCGACGTCGAGCGATCGACGCGCGAATCCGAGGCGGCCATCGCCCGCGATCTGCGCTGGCTCGGGCTCGACTGGGACGAAGGGCCGGACATCGGCGGTCCGCACGGGCCCTACCGGCAGTCCGAGCGGCTGCACCTCTATCAGTCCTACGCGAAAGAGCTGCTGAGCTCCGACGCCGCCTACCACTGCTTCTGCTCCATGTCGCAGCTCGACGCGGAGCGCCAGCAGGCGTTGGCGGCCGGCCGTCCGGCGCAGTACGCCGGCACCTGCCGCCGGCTGTCGCGCGACCAGGCGGCCGCGCGCATCGCCGCCGGCGAGCGGCCGGCGATCCGCTTTCGCGTGCCCGAAGGGCGCGACGTCGTGTTCACCGACGCCGTCCGCGGCGACGTGCGCTTCCAGACCGATGTCATCGGCGACCCGATCATCGTCCGCGCCGACGGCCACCCCGCGTACAACTTCGCCGTCGTCGTCGACGATGCCCTGATGGAAGTGACGCAGGTGATTCGCGGTGAAGATCACATTTCGAACACGCCGCGGCAGGTGCTGCTGTACGAGGCGCTCGGGTTCACGCCGCCCGCCTTCGCGCACCTCGCGCTCGTGATGGGGCCGGACCACAGCCCGCTCTCCAAGCGCCACGGCGCGACATCGGTCGCCGAGTTCCGGTCGAAGGGCTACCTGCCGGAGGCGCTGGTGAACTATCTCGCGCTGATCGGATGGTCTCCGGGCGGCGGCGACGAGCTCCTGCCGATCGACGAGCTGGCACGGCGGTTTTCGATCGACGACGTCGGGCACAGCGCCGGCGTCTTCGACGAAGAGAAGCTCGCGTGGGCGAACCGCCACTACCTGAAGATCGCGGATGCGACGCGGCTCGCGGAGCTGTCGCTGCCGTTCTTCATCGCGGCGGGCGTGCGCATGGCGCCAGACGATCGCGGCCTCGAGTTCCTCGCCTCGGCGCTGGCGATGGCCAGCGCGTCGGTCGATCGGCTCGACCAGGTGCCGGCGCGCCTGGCGTTGCTCTTCGCCTATGCGCCCGAGCGCACGCTGGCGGACCCCGCTCTGCGCGAGGAGCTGAGCGCGGCGGGCGCGCGGGCGGTTGTCGCCGCGCTCGCCGAGGAGCTGGCGGCGGCGCCGCGTCTCGACCGCGAGCGCTTTCGCGCGGTCGCCAGCCAGGTGAAAGCGCGGACGGGGCAGAAGGGCAAGGCGCTGTTTCATCCCATTCGCGTCGTGCTGACCGGACGCGCGGAGGGGCCAGAGCTCGATCTCGCGATCCCCGCGATCGACCGCGGCGCCGATCTGCCGCCGTCGGCCGGCATCCCGAAGATTCTCGGCAACCGCGAGCGCGCCGCGGCGTTTGCGCGCGCGTTGGAGGGCAAACAGCCGTAACCACGAAGTCACGAAAAACACGAAGACGCACGAAGAAGAGCTTTCCGTACGAACCCGTCCTCGTACGTTCTTCGTGTCTTCGTGCTTTCGTGGTTGCATTTGGATCGCCATGCGGATCTACGGTATCAACCCCGTGCTCGAAGCGCTGCGCGCCCGGCGCGTGACGGCGATCCGCGTCGCGGCGCGCGCCGACGATCGTCTCTCCGGGATCGTGCGCCTGGCGGAGGAGCAGGGTGTGTCGGTGCGCCGCGTGAACGCCGCGGACCTCGAGCGCGTGGCCCGGGGCGGAGCGCATCAGGGTGTCGTCGCCGACGTCGAGGACGCGGCCTGCGTCAGCGTCGAGGATCTCGTGACCCGCGCGAGCGGGGCGCCGCTCATCGTCGTCCTCGACAGCATCGAGGATCCGCACAACCTGGGCGCGATTCTGCGTACGGTGGACGCGGCCGGCGCCGACGGGGTGGTCCGGCAGTCGCGGCATGCGGCCGCGCTTGGCGGCGCCGCGGCGAAGGCCTCGGCGGGGGCCGTCGCGCACGTGCGGATCGCGGAGGTGGTGAACATTGCGCGGGCGCTCGAGACGTTGAAAGAGGCCGGCGTGTGGACGGTCGGTCTCGCGGGTGATGCCCCTAAGTGCTATACAGACATAGACTTGACATTGCCGACTGCGCTGGTTGTCGGCGCCGAGGGCGCGGGGTTGCGGCGGCTCGTGCGGGAGCGGTGCGACTGGCTGGTGTCGATTCCGATGCAGGGTCATGTTCAAAGTTTGAACGTATCGGTCGCCACCGGCATTGCCCTCTTCGAGGCCGTTCGCCAACGGCGCACGAAGTGAGTACAATAAGGGGTTGCCGTAGCGTTACCGCTCGTCCATCGCCCTAAGCTCCATAGACTTGCAGGAGTGGCACAGGACGTGCTAAAGTTCACCTTTTGTCTGGCTGGCGTAGCTCAGTCCGGTAGAGCAGCTGATTTGTAATCAGCCGGTCGGGGGTTCAAATCCCTTCGCCAGCTCCATCGACCGAGTCGATCCGGTCCGTAGGTAAGACCAGAAACATCACGCCTCCACAACACAGACAGCTGGCGAGGTAGCGAAGCGGTCAAACGCAGCAGACTGTAAATCTGTCGCCCTAGCGGCTTCGAAGGTTCGAGTCCTTCCCTCGCCACCATTAGCGCGAACGGGAGACGTGGGTAAGTTGGTGAGTGGGTAAGTTGGTAGATGAAAAACGCGAGCTCAATCGACTTACCAAGTCACCAACTTACCCATTTACCAACTGTGCGGATGCGGAATTGGCGGGAGTAACTCAGTGGTAGAGTCACAGCCTTCCAAGCTGTTGGTCGCGGGTTCGATCCCCGTCTCCCGCTCCAGAACCAAGGACCAGGAACGCTGGGCCAGAGACGAATTGTGCCGATGTAGCTCAGTTGGCAGAGCGCGTCCTTGGTAAGGACGAGGTCTCCAGTTCGATTCTGGACATCGGCTCCATCACACGCAGCGCGAGGATCGCAGATATGGCCAAAGAAAAGTTCGACCGCAGCAAACCGCACGTGAACGTGGGCACCATCGGTCACATCGACCACGGCAAGACCACTCTCACCGCCGCGCTCACGAAGGTGGCGGCCGACAAGGGATGGGCGAAGTACGTGTCGTACGACGAAGTCGCCAAGGCCTCCGAGTCGCAGGGCCGGCGCGACGACTCGAAGGTCATGACGATCGCCACGAGCCATGTCGAGTACTCGACCGCGAAGCGGCACTACGCGCACGTGGACTGCCCGGGTCACGCCGACTACATCAAGAACATGATTACCGGCGCCGCGCAGATGGACGGGGCCATCCTCGTCGTCAGCGCGCTCGACGGCCCCATGCCGCAGACCCGCGAGCACGTCCTGCTCGCCTATCAGGTCAACGTGCCGTGCCTCGTGGTGGCGCTGAACAAGTGCGACGCCGTCGACGACCCGGAACTGCTCGACCTGGTCGAGCTCGAAGTGCGCGAACTCCTGAAGAGCTACAAGTTCCCCGGCGACGACGTCCCGGTGATCCGCCTGTCGGCGCTCAAGGCGCTGCAGGGCGATCCCGAAGGCGTGGCCGGCGTCCTGAAGCTGATGGAAGCGCTCGATTCCTACGTGCCGCTCCCGCTGCGTGAAGTCGACAAGCCGTTCCTGATGCCGATCGAAGACGTCTTCTCGATCTCGGGCCGCGGCACTGTCGTCACCGGCCGCGTCGAGCGCGGGCAGATCAAGGTCGGCGAGGAAGTCGAGATCGTCGGGTTCAAGCCGACCGAGAAGAAGGTCGTCACCGGCGTCGAGATGTTCCGGAAGCTCCTCGATTCCGGCGTGGCCGGCGACAACATCGGCGTGCTGCTGCGCGGTGTCGAAAAAGACGACGTCGAACGCGGGCAGGTGCTGGCCAAGCCGGGCAGCATCAAGCCGCACACCAAGTTCAAGGGCGAGGTGTACATCCTGTCGAAGGAAGAGGGCGGCCGGCACACGCCGTTCTTCAACGGCTACCGTCCCCAGTTCTACCTCCGGACGACCGACGTCACCGGCACGCTGAACCTGCCGGAAGGTGTGGAGATGGTCATGCCGGGCGACAACACGACGATCACCGGCGAGCTGATGGCGCCGGTGGCGCTCGAAAAGGGTGCGCGCTTCGCCATCCGCGAGGGCGGCCGCACGGTCGGCGCGGGCACGGTCACCGAGATCATCGAGTAGGGATTCGGGATTCGGGATTCGGGATTAGGGATTCGGGATTAGGGATTAGGGATTCGGCGGGCTTCGGGCGGGGCGATTTGCGAATCCCGAATCCCGAGTCCCGAACCCCGACAGGATCGCACCATGAGAGACATCATCGCGCTCGCGTGCCTCGAATGCAAGCGGCGCAATTACAGCACGACGAAGAACAAGAAGAAGACCACCGAACGGCTCGAGATGAGCAAGTACTGCCGGTTCTGCCGGAAGCACACCTCTCATAAGGAGTCGAAGTAGGGATTCGGGATTCGGGATTCGGGATTGGGGATTCGGGATTGGGGATTCGGGATTCGGGATTCGCTTTGGGATCCGCTCTGGCACGTCGAACCCCTAATCCCAAATCCCAAATCCCGAACACCGGCACGAGGAAGTCGTGTAGGCCAGTAGCTCAATTGGCAGAGCACCGGTCTCCAAAACCGGGGGTTGGGGGTTCGATTCCCTCCTGGCCTGCCAGAACCGGAAGTACGAAGTCTGAAGTGCGACGTGGGAAGTGAGAAGGATGGCCGTGGCTGAGAACGCGACGGGTTTCGAGAACGTCAAGGAAGCGGCCGGCGGCCGGTTCGAGCGCGCACGCCTGTTCCTGAGCGAGGTGCGCAACGAGCTGAAGCGCGTCACGTGGCCGTCGCAGAAAGAGGTGTACGCCACGACCGTCGTCGTCATCCTGACGTCGGCGTTCTTCGGAATCTACCTCTTCGTGCTCGACTTCGGGCTGCTCAAGCTCGTCCAGTGGATCTTCCACCTGTTCGGGGTCGCGGGGCCGACGGCATGACCGACGTCGCGACGAAGAACTGGTACATCGTTCACACGTACTCGGGGTTCGAGAAGAAGGTCGCCGAGTCGCTGACCGAGCGCGTGAAGGCGTACGGGCTGCAGAGCGACATCGGCGAAGTCCTGATTCCGACCGAGGACGTGGTCGAGATGCGCGGCGGCAAGAAGGTCGTGACGGCGAAGCGGTTCTTCCCCGGCTACATCCTGGTCGAGATGAACATGACCGACCACGCGTGGCACGTCGTGAAGAACACGCCGAAGGTCACCGGCTTCGTCGGCGCGGGCGCGAAGCCCACGCCGCTCAGCAAGGACGAAGTCGAGCAGATCCTGACCCAGGTGAAGACGGCGGCGGAGAAGCCGAAGCCGAAGTACATGTTCGAGAAGGGCGAGCAGGTGCGGATCAACGAAGGGCCGTTCACCAGCTTCAACGGCGTGGTCGACGAGGTGAACCTCGACAAGAACACGCTCAAGGTGATGGTCACGATTTTCGGCCGCTCCACGCCCGTGGAACTCGACTTTCTACAGGTGGAGAAAATCTAGCCACGAAGACACGAAAGCACGAAGAAGATACGACAGGGTTTCCTTCGTGTCTTCGTGACTTCGTGGCCAAGAAATACGGTTATGGCGAAAAAAGTTCAGGCGGTGGTGAAGCTGCAGATCGCGGCCGGCAAGGCGACGCCGGCCCCGCCCGTGGGCACGGCGCTCGGCCCGCAGGGCGTGAACATCATGGACTTCTGCAAGAACTTCAACGCGAAGACGGCGAAGGACGAAGGGCTCATCATTCCCGTCGTCGTCACCGTGTATGCGGATCGGTCCTACAGCTTCATCACCAAGACGCCGCCGGCGCCGATTCTGCTGAAGCGCGCGGCGAACATCGCGAAGGGCTCGGCCGAACCGAACAAGAACAAGGTCGGCACCGTCACGGCGAAGCAGGTCGAGGAGATCGCCAGGATCAAGATGCCCGACCTCAATTGCGACTCGCTCGAATCGGCGATCAGGACGGTCGCCGGCACTGCCCGCTCGATGGGCCTCGACGTGGTTGGGTAGCTTCGCTTTGTAACCTGTCAATTCACAATTGTGAATTGACAAGAGTGGGAGGGCTGCGCGACAGCCCGCTGGCACCACAGGAGACTTCATGCGCAAACGTGGCAAGAAATTCGCGGCCGCACGGGCGCACATCGCGATCGATCGGACCTACACGATTGAAGACGCGATGCCGCTCGTTCAGAAGGTCAAGTTCGCCAAGTTCGACGAGACCGTCGAGCTGGCGCTCCGCCTCGGCGTCGATCCGAAGCACGCCGATCAGATGGTCCGTGGCACCGTCGTGCTGCCGCACGGCCTCGGCAGGAGCAAGCGCGTCCTCGCGATCGCGGGCGGCGAGAAGCAGAAGGAAGCCCAGGAAGCCGGCGCCGACCTCGTCGGCGGCGAAGAGATGGTGGACAAGATCCAGGGCGGCTTCATGGACTTCGACGCCGTCGTCGCGACGCCCGACATGATGCGCGCCGTCGGCAAGCTCGGCAAGGTGCTCGGCCCGCGCGGCCTGATGCCGAACCCCAAGACCGGCACCGTCACCGTCGACATCGCGAAAGCCGTCCGGGAGATCAAGGCGGGCAAGGTGGAGTTCCGCGTCGACAAGACCGGCATCATCCACGCGCCGGTCGGCAAGACCTCGTTTGCGACCGATTCCCTCGTGGCGAACGCGCACGCGCTCGTCGACAGCATCGTCAAGGCGAAGCCGGCGGCGGCCAAGGGCAAGTACCTCAAGAGCGTCACCCTGTCGTCGACGATGGGACCCGGCGTCCGCATCGACACGACGCACATTGACGTGGTGGTGAAACACTGATGGCGGTCACCAGAACGGACAAGGAACACGAGCTCCAGCAGCTGGAGGCGGCGTTCAAGGGATCGGACAGCGCGATCCTCGTCGACTACAAGGGGATGAACGTCCCCCAGGTGACGGAGCTGCGGCGTCAGCTGCGCGCCGCGAAGGCGCAATACAAGGTCGTCAAGAACACCATCGCGCGGCGCGCGCTCAAGGGCACGTCGTTCGAGGTGCTCGAGAAGTATTTCGAGGGCACGACCGCGGTCGCCTACACGAGCACCGATCCGGTCGCCCTCGCCAAGACGCTGACCACGTTCGGCAAGACGACGCCGACGCTGCAGATCAAGGCGGCGGTGGTGCAGGGGCGCGCGGTGCAGGTGGCCGACGTGGCCGAGCTCGCGGCGCTCCCGGGCAAGCCCGAGCTCTACGCGCGCCTGCTCGGCACCTTGCAGGCCCCGATGGTCCAGCTCGTGACGGTGCTGAACGCCGTCCCGCGCGATTTGATGAATGTGCTGGCGCAGGCGGAGAAGAAGAGATCAGAGTCATAACTGGAGAGCTTTCAGCTCTCAGCTTTCAGCTCTCAGAACTGAAGGCGGCCGAGAGCTGACAGCTGAGAGCCGAGAGCGACAAGGAGACAGAAATGGCCGACGTGACGCAGCAGCAGGTGGTCGAATACATCAAGGGCATCAGCGTCCTGGAGCTCTCGCAGCTCGTGAAGACGCTCGAATCGGAGCTCGGCGTGTCCGCAGCGGCGGCGATGCCGATGATGATGGCGGGCGGGGCGGGCGGCGGCGCCGCGGCACCGGCCGAGGAGAAGACCGAGTTCACGGTGACGCTGACCGAAATCGGCGGCAACAAGATCAACGTCATCAAGGTGGTCCGCGAGATTACCGCCTTGGGTCTCAAGGAAGCCAAGGACCTCGTCGAGGGTGCGCCCAAGCCGATCAAGGAAGGCATCCCCAAGGAAGAGGCCGCGGCGATCAAGAAGAAGTTCGAGGACGTCGGCGCGAAGGTCGAAATCAAGTAGGGCTCAAGGTGGAGGGCTCAGGGCTCACAGTCGGCGGCTGCGCGCCGCGGCTTTGTGCCCTCAGCCCTTAGCCATTAGCCCTGACGGGTTTCAGCAAGACGTCGGCTCCGCGAGCACAGCGAAGCAGGCGAGCGCTCCGACTTATCTCGAGGTCTAAAGAATGTACAGCCTTCCCAAGAACGTCTATCGCGAGCGCATCGATTTCTCCAAGATCAAGACGACCGTTCCGATCCCCAACCTGATCGAGATCCAGAAGAAGTCGTACGAGCGCTTTCTGCAGATGAACCGTCTGCCGAGCGAGCGCGAGGACGCGGGTCTCCAGTCGGTGTTCAAGTCGGTCTTCCCGATCAGCGACTTCCGCGAGAACTCGTCGCTCGAGTTCATCGAGTACTCGATCGGCAACTGGGAGTGCAAGTGCGGCAAGCTGCAGGGGCTGCATCACCTGCGCAAGCCGTGCAGCAACTGCGGCGCGACGCTCATTGCCGACCCCTACGGGGACCGCGAGGTCCTCTGCCCGCGCTGCGGGAAGGCGAACCAGGCCCGCGGCGACGTGTGCGACGTCTGCGGCAACACCGTCGGCCTGAAGCTGAAGTACGACGTCGACGAGTGCCAGGAGCGCGGCATGACCTACGCCGTGCCGCTCAAGGTCACCATCCGCCTCGTGGTCTGGAACAAGGACCCCGAGACCGGCGTGAAGACCATCCGCGACATCAAGGAGCAGGAGGTCTACTTCGGTGACATCCCGCTGATGACGGAGAACGGCACCTTCATCATCAACGGCACCGAGCGCGTCATCGTCTCGCAGCTGCACCGCTCGCCGGGCGCGTTCTTCCACTCGGAAGACAAGACCCTCTACGTCGCGCAGATCATCCCCTACCGCGGGTCGTGGGTGGAGTTCGAGTACGACACGAAGAACCTGCTCTACGTCCGCATCGATCGCAAGCGGAAGTTCCTCGCGTCGGTGTTCCTCCGCGCGCTCGGCCTGCGCGGCGCCGACGAGATCATCCGCTCGTTCTACACCGTCGACAAGCTGTACCTGAGGTCGGGGACCATCTACTGGGGCGTGAGCGACAGCCTCGTCGGCCTCCGCGCCGCCAAGGACATCGTCGTCCCGGGCGAGAACTTCACGGTGCAGCAGGGCAAGAAGATCACGAAGAACGCCGTCGAGGCGCTGAAGAAGGCGAACGTCGAGGCGGTCGAGATCTCGGACGCCGAGCTCGAAGGCGCCTTCGCCGCCGCCGACGTGGTCGACCCGTCCACCGGCGAAGTGATCCTCGAAGCGAACGAGGCGCTCGAACCGCGCGTCATCTCGATGGCGCAGGAGAAGAGCGTCGATCGCATCGAGATCTTCTTCCCCGAGCGCGACGAGGTCGGATCCATCATCGGCCAGACGCTGAAGAAGGACCCGATTCACACGCACGAGGAAGCGCTCATCGAGATCTACCGCCGCCTGCGGCCCGGCGATCCGCCGACGCTCGACAGCTCGCGGTCGCTCTTCGAGAACATGTTCTTCAACCCGCAGAAGTACGACTTCTCGCGCGTCGGCCGGCTCAAGCTGAACACCAAGCTCGGGCTCAACACGCCGCTCGACGAGAAGATCCTGCACCCGCAGGACTTCTACGAGGTGATCAAGTACCTGCTCAAGCTGCGGAAGAACCCCGCCAACGTGGACGACATCGACCACCTGGGCAACCGCCGCGTCCGCTCCGTGGGCGAGCTTCTCGAGAACCAGTTCCGCATCGGGCTGGTCCGGATGGAACGCGCCATCAAGGAGAAGATGTCGGTCTACCAGGAAATGGCGACGGCCATGCCGCACGACCTGATCAACGCGAAGCCGGTCATGGCCGCGATTCGCGAGTTCTTCGGGTCGTCGCAGCTCTCGCAGTTCATGGACCAGACCAACCCGCTGTCCGAGATCACGCACAAGCGGCGTCTCTCGGCCCTCGGGCCAGGCGGGCTGTCGCGCGAGCGCGCCGGCTTCGAAGTCCGCGACGTCCATCCGACGCACTACGGGCGCATCTGCCCGATTGAGACGCCGGAAGGTCCCAACATCGGGCTGATCTCGTCGCTGTCGTGCTACGCGCGCATCAACGAGTTCGGCTTCATCGAGTCGCCCTACCGCAAGGTGAAGGACGGCCGCGTCACCGATTACGTGGTGGTCACCAACGCCGCCGGCTCGAAATACAAGACCGGCGACATCGTCGAGGCCGACGAGCTGGTGTCTGTGGACGGCCGGCCGAAGAAGAAGGGCGTCGAGATCGAGCCCTACTCCTTCTACCTGTCGGCGTGGGAAGAGGACCAGTACATCATCGCGCAGGCGAACGCCGCGGTCGACAACGACGGCAACCTCACGCAGGACCGCGTGAACGCGCGGCAGGCGGGCAACTTCATCCTGGCGCCGAAAGCGAACATCCAGTTCATCGACGTCTCGCCGAAGCAGCTCGTCTCGGTGGCCGCCTCGCTGATTCCGTTCCTCGAGAACGACGACGCGAACCGCGCGCTGATGGGATCGAACATGCAGCGCCAGGCCGTGCCGCTGCTCCGCGCGCGGGCGCCGTTTGTCGGCACCGGCATGGAGTACATCACGGCGCGCGACTCGGGCGCCGTCATCGTCGCGCGGCGGTCCGGCACCATCGACTACGTCGACAGCCAGCGCATCGTCGTGCGCGTGGAGAGCGAGACGGAAGATGCCAGCAAGGAGATGGGCGCCGACATCTACCCGATGACGAAGTTCAAGCGGTCCAACCAGAACACCTGCATCACCCAGAAGCCGATCGTCCGGGTCGGCCAGAAGGTGCACAAGGGGCAGGTGCTCGGCGACGGACCGTGCACGGAGCTCGGCGAGCTCGCGCTGGGCCGAAACGTGCTCGTCGCGTTCATGCCGTGGCGCGGCTACAACTTCGAGGACGCGATCCTGGTCTCCGAACGCATGGTGAAGGACGACTACTACACGTCGATCCACATCGAGGAGTTCGAGATCGAATCGCGCGACACGAAGCTCGGGCCCGAGGAAATCACCCGGGACATCCCGAACGTCTCGGAAGGGTTCCTGACGGACCTCGACGAGAGCGGCATCATCCGCATCGGCGCGAACGTCAAGCCGGGCGACATCCTCGTGGGCAAGGTCACGCCGAAGGGCGAGACGCAGCTCACGCCGGAAGAAAAGCTCCTCCGCGCGATCTTCGGCGAGAAGGCCGGCGACGTGCGCGACGCGAGCCTCATCTGCCCGCCCGGCATCGAGGGCATCATCGTCGGCGTGAAGATCTTCTCCCGCAAGGGCATCGAAAAGGATGACCGGGCGAAAGCGATCGAGCAGGAAGAGCTCGACATGATGGAGAAGAACCTGCAGGACGAGATCCGCATTCTTCATGAAGAGATCAAGAAGCGCGTGATCATGATGCTGAAGGGTCAGCCGCTGCGGTCGGACCTGTTCGACGAGTACGGCCGCGAGCGCCTGCTGAAGAAGGGCACCGAGCTCACCTCTGACGTGCTGCAGGAGATGCCCTACGAGACGATGGTCCGGCTGAAGATCGCGACCGACGATACGCGTCTCGAGGACGACCTCCGGGATCTGGAAGAGCGGACCGAGCGCCAGGTGGAAGTGATCCGGAATCTCTTCGAGGAGAAGAAGGAGAAGATCCGCCGCGGCGACGAGCTGCCGCCGGGCGTCATCAAGCTGGTCAAGGTGTACGTCGCCATGAAGCGCAAGCTCTCGGTCGGCGACAAGATGGCCGGCCGGCACGGCAACAAGGGCGTGATCGCGCGCATCCTCCCCGAGGAGGACATGCCGCATCTGCCGGACGGCACGCCGGTGGAAATCGTGCTCAACCCGCTCGGCGTTCCGTCGCGGATGAACGTCGGCCAGATTCTCGAGACGCATCTGGGCTGGGCCGCGCATGCGCTCGGGCTCTACTTCGCCACCCCCGTGTTCGACGGGGCCACGGAGCTGGAGATCAAGAACTGGCTCGATCGCGCGGGCCTGCCCAAGGGCGGCAAGACGCAGCTCTACGACGGCATGACGGGGGACCGCTTCGAGCAGGACGTCACCGTCGGCTACATCTACATGCTGAAGCTGTCGCACCTGGTCGACGACAAGATTCACGCGCGGTCGATCGGGCCGTACTCGCTCATCACGCAGCAGCCGCTCGGCGGCAAGGCGCAGTTCGGCGGACAGCGGTTCGGTGAAATGGAGGTCTGGGCGCTCGAAGCCTACGGGGCGGCGCACATCCTCCAGGAGCTGCTCACCGCGAAGTCCGACGATGTGACCGGGCGCGCGAAGATTTACGAGGCGATCGTCAAGGGCGACGCGTCGTTCACCGCGGGCCTGCCGGAATCGTTCAACGTGCTCATCCGCGAGCTCCAGTCGCTCTGTCTGGACGTCGAGCTGATGAAGACGAAGAAGAAACCCGTGGACGTCACTCCTCAACCCGTTTTGGAGGAGGTTTAAATAGATGCGACCCTCATTTCATGAACGCGGCGCGCTGACCAGCGATTTCGACGCGATTCGCATCAGCCTCGCCTCGCCCGAGAAGATCATGTCCTGGTCGCACGGCGAGGTGACCAAGCCGGAGACGATCAACTACCGCACGTTCAAGCCGGAACGCGACGGCCTGTTCTGCGCGAAGATCTTCGGCCCGATCACCGACTGGGAGTGCCTCTGCGGCAAGTACAAGCGCATGAAGCACCGCGGCGTGATCTGCGACAAGTGCGGCGTCGAAGTCACGCAGGCCAAGGTGCGCCGCGAGCGCCTGGGCCACATCACGCTGGCCACCCCCGTCAGCCACGTGTGGTTCTTCAAGGGGCTCCCGAGCCGCATCGGCCACCTGCTGGACATCTCGCTCCGGGACCTCGAGCGCGTCCTCTACTTCGAGGCCTACGTCGTCGTCGATCCGGGCGAGACCGAGCTGAAGCAGAACCAGCTGCTGAACGAAGAGCAGTACCGCAAGGCGCGTGAAGAGCACCAGCACCGCTTCAAGGCGCAGATGGGCGCCGAGGCGATCAAGGAGCTCCTCAAGCGCGTGAACATCGAGCGGCTCGCCGTCGAGCTGCGCGACAAGATGCGCGCGGAGCTGTCGGCGCAGAAGAAGCTGAAGTACGCGAAGCGCCTGAAGGTCGTCGACTCGTTCCGCAAATCGAGCAACCGGCCGGAGTGGATGATTCTGGACGTCATCCCGGTGATTCCGCCGGAGCTGCGCCCGCTCGTCCCGCTCGACGGCGGCCGCTTCGCGACCTCGGACCTGAACGATCTCTATCGCCGCGTCATCAACCGGAACAACCGGTTGAAGAAGCTGATGGAGCTCAAGGCGCCGGACGTCATCATCAGAAACGAAAAGCGCATGCTCCAGGAAGCCGTGGACGCGCTCTTCGACAACGGCCGCCGCGGCCGCGTGCTGCGCGGCGCGAACAACCGGCCGCTCAAGTCGCTCTCCGACACGCTCAAGGGCAAGCAGGGCCGCTTCCGCCAGAACCTGCTCGGCAAGCGCGTGGACTACTCCGGCCGTTCCGTCATCGTCGTCGGCCCCGAGCTGAAGCTGCACCAGTGCGGGCTGCCGAAGAAGATGGCGCTCGAGCTGTTCAAGCCCTTCATCTACAACAAGCTCGAGGAGCGCGGCCTCGTCCAGACCATCAAGCAGGCGAAGGAGATGGTCGAGCTCCAGCGCCCCGAGGTGTGGGACGTGCTCGAGGAAGTGATTCGCGAGCACCCGGTGCTCCTGAACCGCGCGCCGACGCTGCACCGCCTCGGCATCCAGGCGTTCGAGCCGGTG
>Ga0082335_1002834_pt1 | contig 30681 bp, 24 predicted proteins | sample Subgrocontami58m_FD_72375 | JGI IMG/M metagenome (GOLD analysis project Ga0082335, IMG submission 72375) | Subsurface groundwater microbial communities from S. Glens Falls, New York, USA - GMW37 contaminated, 5.8 m (SPADES assembly) (version 2) ...
GTTAATCCAAATCCTTCACGAAGAGATTTTTGAAGTACGACCGTTGAAGCTCTTTGCAAAGCATTAATTTCTATATCGCTCGATGGAGGAAGTAATAATAGAAAAATGTCAGGATCGTTAGCTGTAATTTCCCGGACTTCTGCAAGTACTTTAGCACCTTCAGGGTCATCATCAGCGCCACCTCCGGCAAGCACTAATTGGCAATCTATATATTTTCTTACTAGTTGAAATACTTTTACTACACCAACCGGATCTTTGAGATAATCAAAACGAGAAATTTGAGTTACAATCGGGCGATTTTTATCAATATTAAATTTTTCCAAAACAGAATCTATGGTCTCATCGGAAAGATCTTTATTTTTATTGCTAAGCGGGTCTATTGAAGGTGATATTAAAACCTGTGGAATTTTTAATTCACGGGCGAAGGATGGGGCTGAAAAAACACTAACATTATACTCTTCAATGTAATCTTTTAAAAAATTCCAGGTGAACATCTCCGGCTGAGAAAAATCAATATGACAACGCCAAATCCATTTATTCCCTAAAGATTTTTTCTTTTTTATTAATGCACATGGTTGAGGATCATGTATAAATATAATATCACTGTTCAAATTTAACCTCTTAGCATTCTCTTCGTTTGTCTGTAAATATATATCTGTTTCATCTTTTGTATATTCAACTTGTTTTCCGTGAAGAGCATTATGCATTTTTTTTGTTACGTCAAAGAATTTTTCTTCACCTTTGATTACATCCCAATGAGCATTAACTCCCAGCTCCTGAAGAAGGGGAATCATTCTTGTAAGGATTTCTGCGACACCGCCGCCGACAAAAGTAGAATTGATGTTTTGAATTGATATGTTCTTGAGTTTTTTAGCAAAGAGTTCGAGTTCATAAATTTCATCTATTCCAATATATTTTTCATATTCTTTAAGCTTTGCCATAAGTAAATTCCTTTAGTCTTTTAGCTACCAAGTTATAAATCATCTTACGCAGATTATCCAATGTTTGGGGGTATGGATCTAGTCTATTAAATTCTTCTGCTAATTTAGTTTCATTAAGTGAAGACAAGAACCATTTTGAAAATTCCGGTACCTCGGCACTAAATCGAGATTCAAAAACATGATAGTAAATTGAATTGATAGAAACTTTCTTGAGACAATCACCAAACTCTCCAAGGCTTTGGGCGGTATATCTTGTAGGAAAGACAAAAGTAGAGGCGCTCATAAAATGAAATTCCTCACCAGGAGGCGATTTGTGATGGTTAGAAACAAAATTCCCATTCAATGAAGTTTCAATAACTTCAATAAGTTTTGCACGAATATGTTCTAACGAAGAGAATCGTTTAATATCGATACTTGCTATTTTTTCTCCGAGTAATTTGTCTTGAAGAGCATTACTAACCCAATAAGCAAAATCGTTTGGCGGTTCGGGAGATAAAAATTCATGCTGTGTTAAGTAATGATGTGTATGATAGTAAATTGACATCCCGGTTATTTCTTTTATGCCGGTAAGTAACTCTTTAAGATTGTTTGCTCTTCTTCCAGTTAAGAATGGAAGATTTTGACGGGCATAGAATTGAAAAGGTTGAGAAGCTATAATACTCATTGTTGTATCCTATCATTACTTGATAAAAGTATCGTTTCTAAAAATGTTTTTACCTGTTTGGTATTATGCAAGTAATAGTGAGCTTGTGTATTTAGGTTACTTCCGATATGAACGGTAATTGCTTTATTTCTTAATGCTCTAAATGCATCCTCATCGGTTTTATCATCACCAATGCAGATAATGGAATTTTTATTTTTTCTATGTTGAAGCAATGCTAATATTTTCAAAATTGCTTTGCCTTTGTTCCAATTAATACTTGGTCTTATTTCTATAACTTTTTTGCCTGTTGTCTTTATAATATTTTCTTGGAATGGTTGAATACATGTAGCTACAATTTTTTTTACAAGTGGGATGAGATTATTTCTCTCATTTCGAAAATGAACACTTAAAGTAAGTTTTTTATCTTCCACAAATGTTTCTGGAAATGATTTTAGAGCATTATTCAATAAAAGAAAAATCTTTTTTAAGATAGAAAGACTACGTTTTACATCGGGATGTATCCATTTTATTCTATCACCTGAAATCTGGAATCCATGGTTAGAAACGTAAATAATATTTTTTATTCCTATCCTTTTTTTTATATCCAGAGATGATCTGCCTGTAACTAAGATAACACTAAAATTGGAATGAGCTGCTAATTTTTTAAGTAACTTTTGCATACTTGCTGATAATACAGCAAGCGATGGTTTATTTTTAATGGGAACAAGTGTTCCGTCATAATCGAGTAATAAAATAATACTTCGTTGAGAAGTAATTTTATCAATTAATCGAGTCCCGGCTTCGTCTCTATTCTCAAATAAATATTTCGGTTTGGACATTGTTGCTAATTTTCTCCGGCACTAATTGAAGTTCGTAATCTGGATAGAGTTGTAATTATATTAGCTGCCCAGCGATATACATTCCGTTCTTTAATAATTGATCGCATAAGTCTCATTCTTTCCGAACGTTCCTTAAAATTCATTTTTAGAGCAGTATATATTGACTCAGCCATTTCCTCAATACTGTAAGGATTCACTATAATTGCGTCATGCAATTCCCTTGAGGCACCTGTGAATTGGCTCAGTATTAATACTCCATCTTCATCTTCGCGTGATACTATAAACTCCTTAGATACCAGGTTCATACCATCGTGTAGAGAAGTTACCATGCATAAATCTGCAGCTTTGTAGAATAGGTTGATGGTTTTATGATTATGATGGGCTTTTAAGAAAATGATTGGTCTCCAATTTTTAGTTTGAAAGCGCCAATTAATTTTATCAACTGTTTCATCCAGTTCCGCCATCAAATCATGATATTGTTTAATGTGAGTTCTGCTTGGTGCACCAAGTTCTACAAAAGTAAACTGTCCGATTAGTTCAGGATATTTTTCGCAAAATCTTTCAACAGCTTTAAATCTTTCAACTATTCCTTTTGTATAGTCAATTCTATCTACACCAACACCTAAATATTTTACTTTAAAACCAATTTTCTTAAATACAATTTCCCTTAACTCATCTTTAGAGTGCGTAACATTAGTTTCATCTTGAATAATACTAGGAAAATCTATGCTTATTGGAAAAGGTTTTACTAAAGTAATTCCACCGCGGCGTTGAATATTAAATTGGTCCCAATTGATTTTCGATTCTAAAAACCGGTCAACAGATTCAAGAAAGTTATTACAGTGAAATTGAATATGGAAGCCGATCAAATCCGCACCAAGCAGCCCTAACAAGATTTCCTTTTTCCACGGACAGATTCCGAAAACTTCCGGATTTGGCCAAGGAATATGCCAAAACAGAGCAATACGCACATCAGGTCTTTTCGATTTTAATAGCAACGGTAGTAAAGCAAAATGGTAGTCTTGTATCAAAATAAGCGGATCTTTTTTATTTTTTATTTCATCAAGAATTGCCTCGGCAAATTTTTTATTTACCATCTGATAATGAATCCAATCTTGCAATCGAAAAGTAGGTCGGGTATGTGTTATGTGACAAAGAGGCCAGATGCCTTCGTTAGAAAAACCATAGTAATAACCTTCTTCTTCTTCTTTAGTTAAAAAGATTCTACGTAACTGATAAAGCGGTTCTTCAGGTGGTACGGGTAATTTTCCTTTTTCATCAGATGTCTCTTGATCAGCGTCCCCACTTCCATGTGCTACCCAAATACCTCCGCATGCTTTTAATATCGGGTCCAAAGCTGTAACTAAACCACCGACCGGGATAATGCATTCAGTATTTGATCCTTGTCGTACGTGCATATACGGTTCACGATTTGAAACTACTATTAAATCTTTATCGCTAATTTCTTGCTGGACAAATTCTTTTAATCTCTGTGCAGTCCAAATAGATTCTGCTTGTAATCGTAAACGGGCTTCTTCTTCAGCGCTGGCTCTTGCTACGGAAAGACTTTTAGCCAATAGTGTTACTTCTTCTTCTAAAGGTTTAAAGATACTTCCTTTTAATATCTGTGTTTGTGGATGTGTTTTACCCGTCCTTATATTTTTCATCCACGTAACCACTTTATTAATAAATCCTGCAATACTCCATCTTACTACTAAAACTGTTGTGAAAATAATAAGAATCGTTTGAATTAAGAGACGAACAAAATTATTTTGCCAAATACTATTAATTCTTGCATCAATAAAGGATGCGTCGTGAATCACTAGAAGAGCTCCGACGGTCTTTTCTTCGAGGAAAAGCGGAATTGCATATGAATGTATTGATTTACCATCGTGTGAATTAAATGATGATATACCTTCGCCGCGTAAAATGGATTCGTGGATGTGTGTAATAGAATCCGTTAATGTTGTTAATGAACCGATACTGGAGATAAGACTTGTGCCTTGACTATCATATATTGCAACACCAATAAGTCTGTCCCGCCCTCCAAATCTTTCAACTAAGCGTTTTAATCTGTCAGGAGAGTTTGCCCGTAAAAGTTCTTTTACCGACTCCTGTAAACTTTCAGCCATTATAACAGCACGTACATCTAATTCATGAGTTAATCTATCCCGTTCATTCTGAACTTGTACATATGTAAATGCCAATATTACAAGAGTAGCTACAAGAACAAGTGAGAAAATTAAATTTAGTGTTATTTTCATTTGCGTATTCTAATCCTAATTGATAAGCACCAGAATTATGTTATCAACTTTTTCTGATTCAATATATTCTTTCAATTGCCAGAGTATAAAATTCTTTTCATATTTCTTAAGATCAATTTTCTACATTATTGAATTCTTCTGAATTTTTGAAAACACTACGTTTTTAAGATTGTGAAACCGAATACTTTAACAAAATATGTGAATGAAACAATATTGGGATATTTTAGAACTTATTTACGATTTGATTTTAAATTGAATTAGTCTCTTCTTATTTTCAATATAGTTAAACATAAATTAAAAAGCATAATTCTATATTTTTTTCTAAACTAAATAATTAACAAATAGGATTATTAAATGAATATTCCTCTATTTAGTCTCTTACCATTTATATTAATACTCTTAGCAATTGCAATCCTGCCATTATATTGGAATCATCGCTGGGAAAAAAATAAAAATAAATTAATCATAGCTAGTATTTTAAGTTTTCCAATTATTCTATTTCTGATAGTGAACGGATTAGGACACAGACTATTGGAAACTTTATTATTTGATTATATCCCATTCATAGTCTTGCTCGGATCCTTATTCATAATTACAGGAGGAATTCATATTGGCGGGGATATTGAAGCTAAACCCCTTATTAATCTAACATTTTTGAGTATTGGAACTATCCTAGCTTCAATAATGGGTACTACCGGGGCGGCAATGCTCATGATACGACCGATTATTCAAACGAATAAAGAGAGAGAATACAAGGTTCATACAATTCTATTTTTTATTGCAGTAGTAGCAAACTGCGGCGGTTTGCTAAGTCCTATTGGCGATCCGCCGCTTTTCATGTTGTATCTTCGCGGAGTTCCATTTACCTGGTTTCTAAAATTATTGCCGGAATGGTTGTTTACGAATGGTTTATTACTATTAATTTATTTTATAGTTGATTCTTACTACTATAAAAAAGAGAAGAAAATAAATATTGTTTTAGACAAGAGAATGATTCGTTCAATAAAAGTAAACGGGAAATTAAATTTTGTTTGGTTAACCGGAGTGATTCTATCAATTGCTTTTTTGAATGAGCAATATTTAAACATCATTCACAGTAACGAGTATTATAAATTTATTAGAGAAGTTGTAATTATTTGTATGGCAGTGTTTTCTTTATCATTGACCGCAAAGCGATTAAGAAAATTAAATAATTTTTCATGGGCGCCAATAGAAGAAGTAGCATATTTATTTTTTGGAATATTCATAACAATGATTCCATGCCTCCTTTATCTGGAGAAAAACGCTCAATCATTTGGAATCAATACGGCAATTCAGTTTTTTTATACCACGGGTGCTTTAAGCGGGATTTTGGATAACACTCCTACTGCAGTTACATTTTATTCGCTTGCTCAAGGATTAGGAATACAATCTTTTACAATGGTAGGAGGGATACCATACGATTTATTGAAAGCAATTTCTTTAGGCGCTGTATTCTTTGGTAGTATAACTTACATAGGTAATGCCCCGAACTTTATGGTTAAGGCAATTGCAGAAGATAGCAACATTAAGATGCCGGATTTTTTCAGTTACTTCTGGAAATTTTCCTTAGTAGTACTTTTACCAATTTTTATTCTTGTACAATTGATTTTTGTGTAGTAAAATGGAAGAGAGTTCACTCTACAGAGGGACTTGTAGATCTAAAATAAGAAACCCCGATACAGATCGGGGTTTCTTATTTTACTAAATATAAAATAAATTAAAATTCAATTTTTTTATGTGCGCGGTTAGCATATTCAAGAACGAATGCACTTGCAATAAATACAGAAGAATAAGTTCCGGTTATCATACCAATGAATAATGCGAAGGCAAATCCTCTTAGAACCTCACCGCCAAATATTAATAAAGCAATAATAGTAAGTAGAACTGTAAATACTGTAATAATTGTTCTGCTCATTGTTTTATTAATAGCATGATTTATATTTTCTTCTACAGAAAGAGTTTTATGAATTTTCATTTGCTCTCTTACTCTATCGAAAACTATAACCGTGTCGTTAATTGAATAACCAACCAAGGTTAAGAAAGCAGCAACAACGCTTACGGAAATTTCCAAGTTAAATCCAGGTATCAAGCCGTAAAGAATTGTAAATATCCCTAGTGTAATCAACACATCATGGAACAGCGCTATTACTGCACCGAAAGCAAATGTAAATTTAAATCGGAAACCGAGATAAATTAAAATTACAACTAAAGACAATAGTACAGATAAAACCGCATCACGTTTTAATTCTTTGCCGACTTTGGGACCTACTCGATCTTCTTTTAGAACACTAAAAGTGTTGTCCTTAAATTTTTCTGAAAGATTATCTTTAATTAATTCTGCAATTCCAAGTCGAACAGAAACAGCTGTATTGTTAGATTCTTCGGAAACTTTAGCAGAATTAAATCCTGCATGAAATAATTTGTTATTCAAAACTTCCGCAGTAGCAGGATCAGGGAATGAATATGTAATTGAAGTTGATGAAGAGTCAATTACTCTTTTCATAATACCAGGGTAAACGTTGGATATAACACTTTCAATTCTTGATCTAACTTTTGGTAAAACTTGTTTAGGAAGTTCCTGTAATTCAGTTCTCAATAAAATACCAGTTGTACCGCCAAAAGTTTTTACTTCGACATTACCAATACCCAGTTTGTCAATTTCAGTCCTAATTTTTTCAATATCTACTGGTTTTTCAAATTGAAGCGCTATTTCGGAACCGCCTTTGAAATCAATTCCGAACTCAACTCCTTTTACGAAGATGCTGATAAAACCTAAAAGGAGAATTGTAGCAGACACGAAATAAAACGTGCTGCGCTTACGCATGAAATCAATATTTAAATTTTCAAAAAGTCGCATCTATGAAATTTCTCCTAAAATTTAACCGACGTTTATTTTATAACCTTTAACAACCATAAAATCGAATATCACTCTAACTACTACTAACTGGGCAAACAAACTTGTTACCAATCCTATCATAAGAGTTAATGCAAACCCTTGAATAGGACCAGATCCGAATTGATAAAGTATTAATCCGGTAAAAAATGAAGTAATATTCGAGTCAAAAATCGGGGCAAATGATAGTTTAAACCCGCTATCTACAGCAGCTTTTACAGTTTTACCTGATGCCATTTCTTCTCTAATTCTTTCATAAATAATTACATTCGCATCTACTGCCACACCCATTGTAAGAACAATACCAGCAATACCGGGTAACGTTAATGTTGCACCAAATCCCGCAAGTACACCTATCAATAACAAAATTGTTACCATTAATGCAAAAGATGCAAATGTTCCGGCTTTCTTATAATAGAAGATCATAAATATTGCAACTACTAAATAACCAATCCAAGTGGAATTTAATCCCTTACTGATGGAATCTTGTCCGAGTGATGGACCAACTGTTCTTTGGTCTAGAATATCAATCGGAGCCGGTAGAGCACCCGCTTTTAATACGATCTCAAGCAGTTTTGCTTCTTCAAGAGTTGCAGAACCGGTAATTTGTGAACTGCCAGAAGGAATTTTTCCAATAATATTTGGAGCTGAATAAACATCTCCATCAAGAACAATTGCACATCGTTTGTTAACATTTGAACCTGTAATCTGAGCCCAATCCCTAGAGCCTTCTGTATTCATTTGCATATTAACAATAGGAGCTGATGTTGAAGGATCAATATTGGACTGTGCATCAACAATTACTCCGCCTGTAAGTGATGCTTCTTTATTTACCATATACATGCGGAAATATTTATCTCCGTTAGGGTCAGTCTCAGGTTTTGCATCGTAAATAAATTGAATGTTATCCGGGACAACTTTCTTCACTTCGGGATTTTCGAGGAAAGCATTTATTTTGTCTCTATCACTTTTTTTAACATAAGCATCGGCAATTCTTCCTTGAGGATCGAGTAAACGGGCAACAGCAAAAAACGGATGTTCTTTTGCAAATTGTTCGGCAGTTAATTGTTGATCTTTCTTTGTCGTGTCTGTTTTTGAAGCGACATCTTTTTTTGCTGAAGCTGAGTCTTGGCCTACTTTACCAGCGAGTACTTGATCTATTTGATTCATAATTGGAATTGCAAAACTGGCATCTTTTACTAATTTGAATTCCAATAAAGCACTGCCTTGTAATAATCTTTTTGCTTCTTCTTCTCTTGCTATACCCGGTAACTCAATAACAATTCTTCTCGAACCTTGTTTTTGAATACTTGGTTCGGAAACGCCGTATTGATTAACTCTGTTGCTGATAATTTCAATTGCTCTTGTTACGGCATCTGATTCCTGCTGAAGCAGTTTTGAAGCGATTGCAGCATCCTCTTCACGGATAGAACCGAAATATCTGCTCATCCTAATTCCTTGCTGCTTCATCTTTCTTTCAAGAATGGAAACAACATTTTCATCGGAATCCTTTGATTCAGCTTCAGCTGATTTTAAGATTTGTTTGAATTGATCATCGGGATCTTTTGCTAATTTTTCTAAAAGCTTAGCAGTGTTAACTTCCATCACAAGGTACATTCCACCTTGAAGATCGAGACCAAGTTTCATTCTCTTTTCTCTAGCTGAACGGTAATCAGGATTGTTTGTTAGAATGCTGTCTTTCTTAGATGCAATAATATCTTTGATCTGAGCATTTGTGAGTGAGGGGTTGCTCTTTTTAATACTTTGCTGTAATCCTTCTACCTGAGCTGTAACTACTTTGTTATTCTGGTAGTCCTTGTAAGTAGGATATAGTAAGTATAAACAGAGAGCAATTGCGCCTACAATCAAAATGATTCTAAATCTTAGCTCTTTCATTCTGGTATATGTTTTTTAGTTTTAAAATTAGTATTAAAATATTGCTTAAATAAAACCCCGAAAATAATCGGGGCAGTAAAATATTTTTAACTATTCTCGTACAACCCAAGTTTTAACAGTAGCAGAAACACTTGGATGAAGCTTGATCGAAACGCTGTAAATTCCAAGTGATTTGATTGGTTCTGTTATTTCAATTTTTCTCTTCTCAATATCATAGCCTTTTTCTTTTAATGAGTCTGATATCATTTGGTTTGTAACAGTTCCGAAAATCTTATCTTCTTCGCCAACTTTAACCGGAATAGTAATAGATACTTTTTCAAGATCAGATGCAAATTTTTGAGCAGCTTCTAATTCCTTGGCTTCTTTTTTAGTGATTTGTTTCTTTTCTTCTTCAAGTGCAAGAATATTCCCTTTAGTTGCTTGATAAGCAATTTGACGGGGGATTAAATAATTTCTTGCATAACCGTCTTTTACAGTTAATACATCGCCAACTTTTCCAAGCTGATCGAAATTTTTTCTTAATATTACTTTCATCTTATCTCTCCTACTTAACTGCTTCTGAAACGAATGGCAAAATTGCTAATTGTCTTGCTCTCTTAATTGCCTGGACTAATTCTCTGTGTTGTTTAGCTGTTAGTCCGGTAATTCTACGAGGAATAATTTTACCTTGATCGGTAAGAAATCTCTGAAGTTGTTTCGATTCTTTGTAATCAATATAACTATCAATTATTCTTTTAACTTTCTTCTGAGTTTTCATCCCGTTATTTCTTTGTTGTGTCGGCCTCATGCTTTACTCCCTTTCATTAAGTCGGATTCCTCATCAGTTAAAAATTTATCGAATGAATTATCCTCATAATCTGCTTCATCAGATTCAACAATAACATCTTCAGCACCGTTAGTGGCGGCTTTGCTAAATTTATTTAAGAATTGAATTCTCTTTGCTTTTATTTCAACGATAGTTCTGTTCTTACCATCATCAGTTTTGAAGGTTCTGCTTTGAAGTTCTCCATCTATTAATACTGCACTTCCTTTTTTAAGACGGTCCCTGCAACTATCGGCTAATTTATTCCAAGCAACAACACCAACATAACAAACATCTTCCTGCCATTGATTACTGCTGTCTTTATAACGTCTGTTTGCAGCTACATGGAAATTTACAACAGGTGTACTGTTTGAAGTTTGTCTGAATACAGGATCTTTAGTTAAGTTACCTGCAACAATAATACTATTTAGTTCTGGCATCTTAAGTTCAGCCATCATTTCCTCCGTTACTTATCTTATATTAAATTATACTTGGCTTTCAGTTACTTTAGTTTGAGCTTCTTGAGCATTCAATTCGGCATTTTTAGAAGCCTCTTTTTGTTTTGCAATTGCTTCAAGTGCAAATTTATCCAGTTGAATGGTTAAATATCTTATGATGTTTTCATCCAACCTGTAATTACGTTCAAGTGTTGCAACCAGATCAGTTGTTGCGCTGAATCTGAACACAACATAGTAACCGCTTTTAGCTTTTTTGATAGGATATGCAAGACGTTTTCTACCCCACTTATCTACCTCAATAAGTTCTCCGCCGTGTGTAGTAATTGTTTCTTGCATTCGTGAGATTGTTGCTTCGACTTGATCGTCTTCGAGAGCAGCGTTAATAATTATAACGCTTTCGTAGGTTCTTTTACGCATTGTTACTTCACCTCCCTATGGTCTAATGGCCTCCCGATTTATTCGGGAAGCAGGGTTTATAATTTGGGCTCAAAAAATATGATTATTTATGTAGTGGTGCAATATTTAATTCAAGTTCTTTTAAAGTTAATTAACGGCATTATTTAGGTTTTCGTCATTATTCTTATCTTTTAATTGTTTACTGAAAAGATCTAACATTGATTTATAACCACCAGTAATAAATTGTTCGATTAATTCAACCGCAAATCGCAAACTTTCTTCAACTAAATTCATCTCGTTACTACTGAATTTTGCAAGAACAAATTCCGCCATATCGCCTTTTTCAAATTCACTTCCTATACCAAATCTTAAGCGGGGGAAAGAATCATTCTGAAGATGATAAATAATTGATTTGATTCCGTTATGACCGCCATCGCTTCCGGATTTTCTTAATCTAATTTGACCCGGTTGAAGATTGACATCATCATAAACAATTAAGAGATCTTCCAATTCAACGGAATACTCATTAACAAAATCTAATACTGCGATTCCGCTTGAGTTCACGTATGTTGTAGGTTTTACCAAAAAAAAATCGGAAGATCTAAACAAACCTTCCGAATAAAAATAATCCTTTTTAGAGGCTTTAAATTTTATTTTATTTTTTTGTGCAAACAAATCAAGTATTTGAAAACCAACATTGTGCCTGGTAAAATCGTATCTCTTACCTGGGTTTCCTAATCCTACAATACTACGCAAACTTAAATTATTCCTCTTCTTCTTCTTCTGCAGGTTTACCTTTGCTTATTACTTCAGGCTCAAGTTTCTCTTCACCCGGTACAACTTCAGCCGGGGTTGGCTCAACAACCGCACGAGGCATAACAACAGAAACAATTACTTGACTTTCTGACTGTAAGAATTTTACCTTATCGAAATGAAGATCGCGAACATGCACAGATTTACCTAAACTTAACTCAGAAATATCAATTACAATATGCTGAGGAATATCTCCTGGTAAACAAGAAATGCTCAATTTGTGTATTGTATGTTGAACAATACCGCCTTCGCGAACACCTACTGCTTGTCCTTCAAGAATAACAGGTACTTCAATTTCGATTTCTTGATCTGCCGATATACCCAGAAGATCAAAATGTGTTACTCTGTCAGTAACAGGATCGAATTGAATATTTTTTAATATTGATTTTCTCTCTTCGCCATTATCTATTTTAAGATTGATAATGTGTGTTTCAGACGTGAAAACAAGAGGTTTAAGATTACGTTCAGTTATATATATAGCAATTGGATCAACACCTTTTGCATAGTAAATTCCCGGAACGTTACCATCTCTTCTCAATTGGTTAACTGCACCTTTTGTAGAGAGAGGTCTTGCGTTTGCTTGTACTAATAATTCTGACATTGCTTAATTATCTCCCAAAATAATTTCTTCTCTAATTTTTATCTATTTCAAATAATGAGCTAATAGATTCGTTTCTATGTGAACGAACTATTGCTTCAGCTAATAAACCGGATGCAGTTCTTACAACAATTTTATTACTGAGTCCATTTTTTAAAGGAATACTGTCAGTAACATACAATTTAGTAATGGCTGAATTCTCAATTTTTTTTATTGCATCACCTGAAAGCAGGGGATGAGTAACTGCGCCATAAATTTCCTTAGCACCTTTTTCTTTCAATGTATTAACTGCAGCAACAAAAGTTCCGCCGGTATCAATTAAATCATCAACAATAAGAACATTTTTACCGCTTACGTCTCCAATGATATTCATAGCTTCAACTTGATTATGTTTTGGTCTTCTTTTATCTATAACAACTAAACCTGCATCTAATCTTTTTGCATAAGAACGGGCAAGTTTTATTCCTCCGATATCGGGGGAAACAACTGCTAAATCTTTTGGTAAATCTTTGAACAATCCAGTGAAAACAGGAGAAGCATATAAGTGATCAAATGGTATATCAAAGAATCCTTGAATTTGAGCAGCGTGCAAATCCATTGTTATAACACGATCTGCTCCAGCAACAGTAATTAAATTTGCAACAAGTTTTGCACTAATAGAAACTCTTGGCTGATCTTTTCTATCTTGCCTGGCATAACCAAAATATGGTATAACAGCAGTAACTTTTGTAGCAGATGCCCGTTTTGCAGCATCAATAGTAATCAGTAATTCCATTAGATTTTCTGCCGGCGGATGTGTTGATTGTACGATATACACATCACGTCCTCTAATGTTTTCCATAAACTTAACCCAGATTTCACCATCACTAAACTTTCTTACGTCGATAGTACCTTGGGCTAAATTCAGGTAATTGCAGATTTTAAGGGTTAATTCCCTATTGGAAGTACCGGAAAATATAAACGGTTGCTGCTCCAAAGCTTAAAATCAGATCCTATTTCTAAAAATGGTGGCCAAATATAAAGAAATCAAAAAGGGTTGTCAACTTAAAGAGGGTAGTGTTTACTTGTAATCTGAGGCTATTTCATTCTTTTACTGAATAAATAAATTATAACTACAACTAATACAAATAGAGCACAAATAAATATCCAGGTTGGCGTTTCTTTTAGTTTGAATGCACGGTAGGTTGCAGTTATATATTTTCCTGTACCGATTTCATCCAATGAGTATTTCCACGTAAGTTTATTTCTATCTACCTCGGTAGCATTATGACTTAATATTTCACCGGGTAAATAATAAATATAAGAGATTGAAAAATTTTTGCTTTCAAAACCAAAACCTGTAGCGATTGATGGAATAAATTGAGAAAATATCTTTGTGTTTTTGGGTCCATTTTTAATGGATAATTCGGACTTACGGAATGCGGGTGTAAGATTTAATGAATCCAAACTACTAAAGTTGAGTTCAACTTTTGCATGAATACTGCTGTCCGCTGGGTCTTTATATACTTCAACATTTGTTATGGAACTGTATTCAGAAGAAAATTCCTTGAAGACGGAATCTTTGCTGAAAATCCCAAGTTGTTCTACAACTGAAGAATCTTTTGATGTAGCCCATTTCATCCAATAATGGATGAACATACTTCCAGATCTATCTGTTTTGATAGTTGTTACCTGAGTGTAATTGAGGCATCCATTAAGTAATACCAAGATTGAGAGCAGTAATAAGATTCTAAGTTTCATGTTTCAAAATTATTTTGAACAAATATGCAAAAAAAATGGTTAATAAAATAGAAGTTTGATTTGTTAATCTCACTGTTTATTTTTTCGTTCAATATTTTTGAAAATTATTATTAAGGAAGAAAATGCCAACATACGATTATAAATGTTTAGACTGCGGTTATACGTTTGAGCATTTTCAAAGAATTTCTGAGGAACATTTAACAGTATGTCCTAAGTGTAAAGGACATATTAAAAGATTAATTGGCGCAGGTTCAGTACCGATATTTAAGGGAAGCGGTTTCTATCAAACCGATTATAAGAAGTCTTCAAATAAACCAATCGAAAAAAAATCTGATTCTCACGGGACTGAAAAGAAGTAAATCATAAAATGATTTACTTCTTCTAAAAATCTAATCCAATTGATAAATAATAACGCGGTGAAGAAAATTTATTTAAATCAAATTTCCAAGCAATATCCAATCTCCATAAGAATAACATATATAATCTAAAACCAACACCTGTACCAATCAATAGATCTTTTGTTACAGCTTCTCCATTCTCATCTTTACCAACTAATTGTAATTTGCTTGTGTTATCCCAAGCCGAGCCTACATCAACAAAAGCAACACCCAAAATATTCTGGAAGAAAAGCGGTAGCCCGCCTGTTAATAAATATCGAATTATTGGTAAACGTAATTCTAAATTTAACAAACCATATTTAGTTCCTAATTGTTCGGCATAATCATAACCGCGTAAAGGAAGAGCCGGGGTAAGAAATGCAAAATCATTCGCATTGGATATTGGAATACCGCCAGTTGCAAAAGTTCTATTAATCCAGTTTTCAGTTCCACCAATAAAAAATCTCTGTGCATTAGCACCACCGGAAATTCCACCGGAAAGCCTGAACACAAATCCATTATCAAACCAAAAACGGAAATAGTTTCTATAATCGAATACTAAAGAATAAAAACTTTGTGTGCTTCTCGTAATTCCCGGATCACCAAATAATGTAAGTGAATAACGCGTTCCTTCAATTGGTGAAGTATAACCCCACAATACATTATCCTGGACAAAACTAAATGAAGGTAATATATATGTGTTATGATCTGAAGGGACAGACGAATTATCCAAATTATCAGCACTAACACTTAATACACTTAAACCGAAATCCATTCTATGAAATCGGTCCAATGGATAACTTGCCATTCCAATTAAACCAAAATTTGTGAATCGGTATAATTCTGAACCTAAGTTTGAATCCCTGTAAAGAAATCTTGCAGTATGAAATGCTTGAATACCAAAATCTACCCGTTCTTTTAAATAGTAATAAGCTAATCCATAATCGCTGTTCTTAATATCTACTTGCAAACTTGTTTGGCCAATTAAACGATGATTGCCTAAAACATCGCTGAAGGAAAGAACGGTTGTACCTAATAATCCGTAAAGTGTACTGTAACCGGCATTGGCGTAGATCAAATCGGGTGAAAAATTAACTTTGTATCTATTAACAAGAAAGTTACCGTTCTTATCCAAAGTCTCTCGGAAAATCTGGTTTCTTTTTTCAATTCGTGCACTGTCGCTTTCGGCTGGATCGTGAACAAAAACATATTTACTATAATCAGTTTGTGTGGAATCATTAACGGATTTTTTATCTTTCTCAAATTGTCCCACAAATATTTTTGTTTTTTGATTTGTCGAATCAGTAATTGCTATCTTTTGCTGATCTGTTGAGTCTTTTAAAGTAATTGTTTGAAGTGAAGATTTTTCTTCATTTTTATTTTTTGCAGAAACAATTGATTTCATATAGTCTGTGTACTTAAGCGAATCGCTTTCAAGTTTCATATCGAACGGGTTGTTCAACATAAAAATGTTATAACCCAAATTATAAAGAGCAGCAAAGACTAATTTTTTACCATCGTATGAAAGTGATAACTGACCAAGATCGCTAAGAGAATTAGTAATTGGAAGTGCTTTTGGAATCCGTGACAAATTATTTTCTATTGAATCAATTTTAATTCTATAAATATTGTTTATACCATTTTTATCCGAAACAAATAATAATTCTTTTCCATCAGCAGAAATAGCAGGAGATTTTTCGTCACTGTATTGCCAATCGGTAATGCGTTCAATCTTTTTTGTCACTATATCAATTGAGTAAATGTCAAGTTGCTTAAATGGATGACTAAACATTTGGAAATCCACCGTAGGAGTAGTCTGTTTTAAATCGTTACCACGATCGGACGAAAAAATTATTTTTTTGTTGTCCGGTGTCCATATCGGATCAGTGTCGCTAAAAATATCATCAGTTATGTTTGTAAGATTCTTGGTCGAAAAATCATATACGTAAACATCTGATTGCTGAGAGTTGTAAGCTATAAAGGCTAATTTATTTCCGTCTCTAGACCAATTCATTGTTTCAATGCCAGATAGTTTGAAGGGAAGTTCATAGCTAATTTCTGTCTCTGCATCAATAATTGTAATTACATCATATCCTCCCGATTTTGAAGAGAGGGCAATACGTTTATTATCGGGAGACCATGTTAATGAAGGATGAAGAACGGTTAACTCTTCAAAGTCAGTAGTCTTTCCGCTTTCAACAATTTTTTTAAGAACTTTCCCATCCTGAGCATCCATAATATATACGTCTAAATAAATATCACGATCTGAGATAAATGCAATTTTATCACCTTGTGGTGAAAGAACAGGACTAGTATTATAAAACCCGCCAATTTTTTTATTATTGGTTAATCTTTTAGAAAGTTCATCGGGATCTTGTTTAACAGCAATATCAGGCCAGAATTGTTTTTTCAAACTTTTTTTCCATCTTTCATTTAATTCTTCTAATCCAATACCAATAGATGCTTTCAAAGTTGGTTCTAGAGAACCGTAATTTTGAATTTTACTTATAATCTCGCCAACTTTTTGTCTGCCGTAAGTATCAGCAATATATCTGAAAACCGATTGACCGCCACGATACGCCAAATATCCATCAAGCTGATTTATATCCGGAAGAGTTTCGCTTATAATAGAATTGCGAATAAACATGTCTGTATTAGTTTCCCATCCTTGCGAAAGATATTCTGCACTTCCTTCCATAAACCAAGTTGGTACCTGAAGAGTTATTCCTTTTGAAATTATATTCTGAATTGTTCCGCCAAAATACATATCACGCATAACTGCATGAACTAACTCATGAGCAATAACATGTTGAAATTTTTTATAAGAACCTTCGAAAGGGAATACGACACGATTCTTAAATGGCTCTGTAAAACCGCCGGTACCTCTACCTGTATATTCATCTGTTACATTTGTTTCTTGAAAATCATTATGACTGTTATAAACAATAAGTGAGATTCTATTATTTAGCTGGTAGTTCAAATCTTTTTGAATTCGAGAAAGTGCCTCTTCGGAAGCTGAAGCTGTAAACTCTGCAATCTTTTCTCCTCCAACGGTAAAATAAATATCAAAATGTTTTGTCTGAATGTAGAACCATTCGGTGTCTTTATAATTTACTTTATTTTGGCCGAACTGGGCAAAGAGAGCGGTTGAAAAAAATATATATACTAAAATTGTTTTAAATATGTTTTTCATAATTCACCTTTAAAAGCTTTAGTCAGAAAGTAAAACAAAATCAATTTCGCGTTTTTCTTGATCTACACGAATAAGTTTAACATTCACCTTGTCACCTAAACGGATTTTTCTTCCAGTTCTTTTTCCAATGATCGAATAATTTTTCTCGTCAAAAACATAGTAGTCATCGTTCATATCTCTTAATCTTATCAATCCTTCCGCAAGCGTATGGCTTAGTTCAATAAAAATTCCAAAATGTGTAATGCCTGATACAACTCCGTGAAAATCCTCACCTACTTTACTTTTCAAATACTCAATTTGTTTCAATTTTACCGAAAGACGTTCAGCATTGACAGCATTTCTTTCTTGGGCTGATGCATGATCACAAATTTCTTCTAATTCTTCCAGTGATAAATTTTTCTCTAGCTTCACCTGATTATAATCAAATATCAAACGATGGACAATAAGATCCGGGAAGCGCCGTATTGGTGAAGTAAAATGCGTATAATACCTAAAACCAAGTCCATAATGTCCAATGTTTTTTGTTGAGTAAACTGCTTTAGCCATGGATCGAATCGCAATCTCATTAACAACCGCTTCTTCTTCCTTTCCTTTTACTTCCTCTAACAACAACTGAAACTGAACAGATTTGTTAGCAGAATTAGGATCGAAATGGTAACCAAGCGATTTTACAAATCTTGAAAACTCAGTTATTTTTTCTTTATCTGGCAAATCATGTACTCTATAAACAAAAGGAATCGTCTTTTTGTTCGCTTTTGCCTTAACATGTTCTGCAACTATTTGATTTGCCAATAACATCAATTCTTCTATAAGATTGTGACTTTCACGGACTTCTTTAATTTTTATATCAATAGGAATACCGTTCTCATCCAACTTAAAATTAACTTCCGGGGAATAGAAATTGATACTTCCTTTCTTCATTCTTTTTTCACGGAGTGTTTTTGAAACTTGATTTAACTGTATGATCTCATCTTTAAAATCACCAAGACCGCTCTCAATAATTTCCTGAACTTCATCATAAGTAAATCTTCTCTTGCTGTTAATAATTGTTTTTTGAATTTCGTAGGAAACAATTTTACAGCGCGGAGTCATTTCAACGATAACAGAAAAAGTAAGCCGGTCTTTATACGGAACTAATGAACATATATTATTAGATAATTTTTCTGGAAGCATCGGAATAACCTTACCTACAATGTAAACACTTGTCCCGCGATCTAAAGCTTCATCATAAAGCGCTGTACCTAGTCGAACGTAATGACTTACATCTGCAATATGAATTCCGATTAAATTATTTCCGTTGGGAAGTACTTCGATTGAAACGGCATCATCAAAATCTTTTGCATCTTCAGGATCAATGGTAATAACTGTTTTATTACGAAAATCTACTCGGTTGTTAATTTCGGATTGGGGAATTATATCCGTAAACGATTCTGCTTCACTCAAAACCGCTTTGGGGAATTTATATGTTAAACCAAATTCGCGCGCAATAGAAGCAATCTCAGCATCGTAACTTCCTGCTTTCCCCAAAATTTCAATTACTCTTCCTTCCGGATTTAGTAGCGGAGCTTTCCACTCAATATCACCAGCGACTACTTTTTCTCCTTCTTTTGCACCGCTTAATTTATCTGAAGGTACATAAATATCGCGATGAATTTTATCATCATCCGGGGCAATAAAATAAAATGATTTGCTTTTATGTAATGTTCCAACAATTTCCTTCCGCTTTCTTTCAATAACACGAACAATTTCTCCTTCCAAACTTTTACCACGTCGTGATGGTATTAAAACTGCTTCAACAGTATCTCCGTTGAAAGAAGTATTTAGATTTTTGCCAGCTACAAAAATATCTTTAATCTGTTTATCCTTAAGTAATATAAACCCGTATTCGCCGGCGTTAATTATTTGAAGCGTACCGATCAATTTCCCTGTATCAAACTTATTAAGTTGATAACGTTTACCTTCTTTCTGAAGGAATCCTTCATCTGTTAGTGCATGAAGGAAATGTTTCAGTTCAGCGTAAGAATATTCATCATTTGCATTTAATTTTTTTGCAAGTTCTTTTGACTTGGGCTTTAATGAAGGATGATTCTTAAAAAATGCTTTGATTTCTTTTTTCATTTAAAATTCGAATTTATATTTGAGCGCCATTTCGTTTATTTTTTCATCCACGCCAAATGAAGTAACAATAGGATCTTTTCTTTCAAGTCTAATTAAAAATTTGGGATTAAAGAGATATTCAACCTTGATGTTTGCCTTATTTATATTTTGGAAAACTTCCGTTGTTCCGCCGAAACTATAACGAAGATTTTGTATTCTCCCCGAAAGTGAAAACTTTGTATACTCACCTGATTGATTGATTTGTACATTGTTTACTAAATCTCCAACTGCTGAGTTTAAATAATTTGTAAGTATAGACCCTAAAAATGAAGTTGCAGTACTTCCAATTGCATTTGTCTGTCCCGCTACTTGTGCTTTATCCTGAGCAGTTAGATCATCCTTGAATTTACCGATAAGAATAAATGAAAAAGCATCAGCATAATCGTAACGGGTATCTCTAACATTGTTCTGAATATTTCTCGCTCCAACATAAACACCAATACTCTCTGTATTACCTGTTAAACTTTTGCCTAATTCGGAAAGTGGACTTTTAATTTTAATTTTAACAGCTACATCTTGCGGTTTACCATCGCCCCGCGGATCAATATAATCGCTGGTATAAGTTGCAACAATATCTAAATATGGATTTGTAACATCGCTTTCAAAACGGATAAATCCAGTTGCTTCAAATGTTTTAAAAAATTCTAATTTTGAACCTTGTAAAAGCTCGAACGCGCCTTGCACTCTTGGCTCACCGCCATAACTTGAATATTTCAAATCGCCACGCATCTCAACAAAAAGTTTTTGATTAGCAGCCTGTGAAAGTATAAAAACAAGTTTTGCACTATTCTCTGCGCTTATTCCGATTTCATAATCAAAGTTGAGAGGTTTTTCTGTCTTTATAGTTAATTGTTCCTGTAATGCTTTCTCTTTTAATAGAACTTTTTGAAAAAGTGCTAATTCACTATCAATCTTTGAAGAGTCTTGAATAAAAATAAAATTGAAATTTTTATTTTGAGATTCGCCGTTTGCTTGTTGGGTTGTATAAACCAGATCGGTATTCTCCATTAAGAAATTCCCTTTGAATAGAATTCGATCACCTGGCTTACTCAAAATCCAATCGCCATCGCTCCCAATTATTAGATCACCATAAAAATTAGGACTAACCAACTGCGATTGCTGTCCAAGCACTGCAAGGTTACCATTGAAATGAAGATCCATATCTTTTAGACTGAATCCGTTAAATGAAATTCCTCCTGCCCCGTAAATAGTTCCAGAGTATTTTGTGCCGCCTGCGTTAGATAAAGTCATATCATCCAACTTCATTTCTTGATTCTCGAAATGAATTTTTGCTGAACAATTGTAATCTAAATTATTGTAGATTGATTTAAAACGTCCATCTGTTAAATTAATATACCCCTTAAAAATCGGTTCCTTAAATGATCCGCTGAGATCAACATCAGCAGAAAGAATTCCTTTTTGATCCACTACCCCGGGAATAATTCTTCCGAGTGAACTTAAATCAAAATTTTCTGACTTTAGTTTAATGCTTAGAGGTTCATCATCAGGAAATCGTTTGCTAACATTTGATAAACTTAAATTTATTGGCAGATTGCCTTTAAGTGTAAGCAAAGGTTTTTGTTCGTTTGCATTCAAATCAAGAAACTCTAGATCAGTTAAAAGTTTTTTATCGGAATAATTTAATGATCCTTTTATACTGCCGAGCTTTGAAGTAGAAATTTGTAAATCTTTAAGATTGAATGAAATATTCATCACGGGATTATCAAACTTACCCTCAATCTTTCCGTTGAATGATCCATTAGCAATTAACTGGTTATCTCTGTAACCTAATAAATATCTTTCCAATAAATTACCGGAAATTCGACTCGCGGTAATATTTAAACTTTGATTTCCTGATCGATCAATTATTCCGTTTAGATTAATTGTTGATGTATCGTGCTGAACAGTGAATTGAAGTATTTTGAAGAAGTCCGGATTAAAAAGAATTTTTACTGTGTCTTTATTCGACCACTCAAATCCATCATAAGTAGCAGATAACTTATTAAGAGAAAGTAATTGTTCATTCGGAGTCATATTAATTATTCCGTCAGCTTCAGCAAAAATCATATCTTCAATATTTGCAGATCCGCTAAAAAATAATTTGCTTTGATTAAATGTCACATCAGCGGAAATTGATTTTATATTACTGCCGGAATAGAACCGTTTGCCGGTTAGTGATGCAGTCCCGAATAATTTATCAAATGAGAGTGAGTTGTTATCACGTGTGAAATTGATATCGGAATCAATATCGGAAAGATAAATTGTAGTTTTATCTTTCATCATTATAAGATAATCCAATTTCATTTCGTTTGTGACAGAGAAATTTCCATTTTCATTTTTTATTATTCCTTTACCGTTCCCGGAAATATCAAACTGATCATTTCCAAGAAGCATCGCTATCAATTCGAAATCCTTAAATTTGAAATCGTAATTAAATTTTAGGTTCTCATTAACTATATCCGGCACCGTAGTATCTACTTCAATAATACTCTGTTGATTACTGACAATCGAAATGGGATTTAATTCGTTAACTTTTTTTGCGATTATATCTGTAATAGTTGCCGTTTCGTATGAAATAAGAGCGATTGCTTTTTTAAGTGAAAAGTCCCCGTCAATTTTGAAATCTACAAAGTCTGAAGTAAGTAATATTTCGCGATTAAGCGGATCATTTTTGAAAACGCATTGAATATTCGAGTAATCTATTTTTTTATTTCGGAAACGAGAAGAATCTACACCAAATGAAAAAGAACCGGTAAGTTTATCAGGATCAAAATTTTTACCATCAGCGGAAAAATAAAAATTCAAATTGCTATCATATTTTTGATCTTTTAAAAAATCAGCAAGATTTAATTTCTTTAATTGTCCAACTAAATTGTATGAAGGTATTGTATCCTTATCGAAAGAAATGTTACCTTTTACAAGTGCACTCGTTTTGTTGCTAAGTCCATCTACGTTTAACTCCATAACTCTATTAGCAGCACTAACATCCACAGTAAATCTATCAAGCGGATGTCCATTAAAAGATGAACCATTGGCATTGAATTTAAAATCAGCATTGATATCAGCAGGTGAAACTCCTTTCCCGATTAAACTTCCTTTGGAGGTTAGAGAAGTATTCATTTTTATGACAGATGCAAGATCTAATTCATTCGTTTCAAAATTGATATCATAAATCATAGGATTAGTGCTAACGTTTATTGAAGCATCAAATGAAACTTTACCATTCTCAATATTCCCCAAAAACTTTGTTCTGAAATTTGTCGGTTGTCCTTCAAACTCAATATTAATTCCTGTCATATGAAGTAAAGCGTACTCGGGCAATTTCAAAGTTGGAAGCAGAGCATTAACATCTTCGTAACTAAAATCAGTTTCATAAACCTTAGCTTGAATAAATAAATCGCGCGGTGAATTAAGATGTAAAACTTTACCTTCAATCCGGAAGTGAGTCTTGCGGTAATCAACTGCAAGTTTTTCAATTTTGAAATTGCCGAACTTACCACGGGCTTTTAATTCCATTGATGGATTACCCTTTAGAATTTCAGTACTTCCGATAAAAGATGAGAGATCATCAAAGTTAAAAGATTTTGCATTTGCATTTATTGTAACAGGATAATTTTTAAAATCTTCTAACTGAACCTTCCCGAATAAATTTAAACTATCAATCCGGCCATTTAATTTTAACTCACTACTGTCCGTTAAGAAAAAGAGATTATTAATACTTGCAAAATTTTTTGTAATTGCAAATTCGCCGGAAATATTTCTTAAACTAAAACGGGTGAGGTTGGGCTTAAATGATAGTTCTTTTAAGATCAGTAAATAATTGGAATTATCAACATCAACAAAGGCTTGAGCATTAAATTGTAAATTATTTATTCGAAGATCATTCATATTCATTACTGGATAACTTTGCTGAGATTTATAATTAGCATAAGATTGACGAGTGAATTGAACATTATGCAATTGAAAATCATTCACTTGTACCAAAAATGGGAATGATGATTTTGTGGTGTCTTCCGGTTTTGGTTTAATTAATTTGGAAAAATTCCAAGCGCCGGATGAATCTTGGAGCATTGCAATCTTAACGTCTTCAAGAAGGATTTTTCTAACGTAGATCTTTTTTAATAATATCTGTAAAGGACTAATCTTAAGTTCAATATTTCTTGCGAAGAAGAGAGTATCATTACCAACTACAACAGATGTCTTTTGCAGAAAGAGGGACGTAAAAATAGTTCCGTTTAATTTTTCAATATTTAATTTGCCGTTTATTTCTTCATTAACAAAGGAGATTACTTCTTCGCGGAGTGTTTCCCGAAATGTTTTTGTTTGTGTGTACCCAAGTAGAACAAGAGAGAGTAATATTAATCCTAAAAAAATGCCGATGAAAACATTTACAATTTTACGAAACAGGTTTCTTTTAACTTTAGGGTTTGGCTGTTTAGCTTCTTCAGCAATATTTTTTTCTTGATCAGCCATTACTTATTAAATCTTTCCAGAACTGTTTTAATTATGTTGGTTGTAGAGCGGTCATTAATAAATTCTATTGTTTCAACTTTTCCACCGTTCGCCTCTACAATATCTCTTCCCACAATATTTTCAACAGCCCAATCAGCTCCTTTAACTAAAACATCCGGAATAATTTTTTTGATTATTTCATATGGAGTTTCTTCATCGAAAATCACAACATAATCAACCGGTTTGAGTGAAGAAATAATAAAAGCCCGCTCATTCTGGGGAACTATAGGCCGAAGTTCTCCTTTAATCTTTTTTACTGATGAATCGGAATTAACTGCAACGATTAAAATATCGCCTTGGGCTTTGGCTTTGGTTAAATAATCTACGTGTCCGGCATGTAAAATATCGAACACCCCGTTTGTAAATACAACCTTTTTATTTTGCAGTTTCAGTTCTTTTCTGATTTCTGCAAGCTCGTTAATGTTTTTTATATTATTCATTTCAACTCTTTAGACACTGCTTTAAATAAAGCGTTTAATTCAATTGGAACAATTCCAACTTCCTGACAAACTAACCCGCCGGCATAGTTAGCTAAATATGCAGCATCAAAAATTTCTGCGCCTGCACTTAGTGCCATAGTTAAGGTTGAGATAACAGTATCACCGGCACCGGATACATCAGAAACTTTTCGGGCAATAGTTGGAACTCGTCTTTCGGGTTTCCCCTTTTCGAAAAGAGCAATCCCTTTTTCACCTAATGTAAGTAGTACATTTTTGCAATTAAGCTGTTCAAGTAATCTGAACCCCACTTTAGTAATATCTTCTTCCGTTTTAATTCTGATTCCAAAAGCGTCTTCAGTTTCTTTTCTATTCGGTTTGAAAACTGTCACATTTTTATACGAAAAGAAATTCATGAATTTAGGATCCACAGTAACAATAATATTTGTATTTTCTGCAAGCTTAATGATTTGTTTAATTAAGTTTCCGGTAAGCACACCTTTATTATAATCTTGAAGTATAATTGCATCAAGTTTTTTTAGTTCTTTTTTTAGTAATCCTAATATTTTCTTTTCTATTGTTGGCGTTATTGCTTCAGTTTTCTCTTTATCAATTCTTACGATGTGTTGTTTGTCCGCAATAACTCTTGTCTTTGCAGTCGTAGGCCGTTTCGGATCAATTACAATTCCTTTATCGGTTATACCATTGTCTTTCATCAAATTGCGAATGATTTTTCCGTCATTATCATTTCCAATTACACCGATAGGGTAGGGAATTCCGCCAAGTTTTAAAATATTATATGCTACATTCATAGCACCGCCGAAGCGAAAAAATTCTTCATCAACTTCCACAACGGGAACCGGCGCTTCCGGGGAAACTCTTGAAACACCACCCCAGAAATAACAATCCAGCATAAGATCGCCAATTACTGCAACACGTTTCCCGGCGAAATTGTTTTTAAGTGAATTCAATTTTTTGAATGAGACGTTCATCATTTTTTCACTCCGCTTTTAGCACTGCTATGTATTCCAATCCACTGTGCAAGCTTATTGAAGAAATTAACTTTAATCAATCCGGATTCTGTTCCCAGCCACAATTTTGTTCCATCGAAAAAAATCGAGTAAACAGTTTGAGAAATCCGATCATCGCGTATCGGAATTATTTGATTGGTCATTCTGTCAATCAAAACAATTCCTCTTCCAAAAGTTTCCTTTGTGTTTTTACCAAACTGATATAACGACACCCAAATATACTTACCGGTTCGTTCTAAATCATAAATACCATTTGCTGGCAAACCTTTTGAGTCGTCAAATCGGAACCAATCATTTTTCCTATTAAAGCGGAACAAACCGCCAAGATTGAATTCGGGTCTTTCCGGTGTAACAAATTCATCAAGCCCGATCCACACAAATTTTCTTTCGAATAAAATTGAGGTAATGGAAACTTGTTCACCTTCTCCCTCAAAGTAATTGTATTTCGTATCATAAAAAGTTAATGAATTTTTATTGTTAAGGTCTTTTGATTTATCATACTTGTGTAAACCGGCTTCAGTTCCAAACCAAACAAGAGAATCACCATCAACTTGAATTGATTTGATTGTGTTTGTCTTTTCATTTCCTTTTACAGTTAGATCGTAATCACTATATCTCTTTTCTTTTAAATCAAACTTAGTTAGATATTTAAATCGCCCGATCCATAGAACTTTTTCATATTTATCGAAAGCTAAAGCGCGTATCCAATTAGCCAACTGTCCGCCAAGACCAAATTTTCTTTTTGTCCAAGAGTCGTGTTTTTTATCTAATATAAAAAGTCCATCGGTTGAGCCTGCCCAGACATAATTTTCATTAGCAGCAATACAGTAAAAAAAATCGTGCTGCAAATTCCCAAATGAAGTTGAATACTGCATCCAAGCATTTGTTTTGGGAATATATTTGAAAACACCATTTCCGTTTGTTGCAAACCAGAGATTAGAACCGTCGCTGGTTATATCCATAACTTGAGCGCCGCCTAGAAAAAATTCAAGATCTGTTTGTTCTTGTGCGCGAACAATCATTCCGAACAATATGAAAAACAAAAACAATATTTTCTTCATGCAGAAAGTATCAGTTAGTGAGTAGCTATGAATTCTGTTTGGAAATTTAACACTAAGAATGAAGGGATGGAAATGATTTATAAATTTTTCCGGGTTGTACTACTTTATGGTTTATCTGCAATGTAGGAGGCCAAAACATTGAGCTCTATTGATCATGTTAAAATTGTTTCTGCAACCGGCTCAAACTTGATTTGCCATTCCAATTCAAATCCAACTAATAAACATGTCTTCAGTTTCTGATAATCTATTTCTTCATTTAGAATTGTTCCGAGCTCAGTCGTCTTGGTATTTAATTCAGTCGAAAGTACATTCTTGGTAACTTCATCTGAGTTAATGTAATCAACAAGTTTTTTATGAAATGGCCCGCACAATATTGAACCATGCTGAAGAATAACATTATTTAGTTTTCTCTGAGCACTTCCGATTAGTTTCTTACCATTAAATTTTACTTCGTTTTTTGCTGTACTGGCAAAGCATAAAACTCCGGTTGGTTCTTCTAAAAGTTTTGGAAAATTCGGCTGATAATCTTCAAGTTGTGATTTTGCAAGAACCGGATTGTAAATTTCCAATCCGCGCATAAGTGCGTTGGAAATTCTAAAATAAATTTCGCGCGGAGAGAATTGATAATTTAAGGAAAGTACAACAGAATAAGTTAATTCCTCTGCGTGTAGAATTGCTCTTCCACCGGTTGGACGTTTTACAATATCAATTCCATCTGCTTTGGCCCTGTCTTGATTTATATCGTTAAAACTTTGATTGGCACCAAGTGAAATGCAGTAAGGATTCCATTTATAAATTCTAAAAAATGCTTCGGTTGGTTTACAATTCTTTGCAAGTTCAATATCAAAATCCATATTGTACTTGCCTGTGTTTTCGAATGAATCTATGAAATGCCAAATCATTTGCTGATAATTCCGATTTTACTCTCATTAATAAATGCAAGAATTTCTATTGCAAAAGGATCCTTAGGAAAATCCGATATTATCTTTTCCTTCGCTTGAGAGATATTAAGTTTGGACTCAAAAATATAATTGTAAATTTTTTTTATTTGTTGAATTTGATCTGAAGAAAAACCATTTCTGCGCAGACCGATTGAATTTAAGCCACCATATTGAACTTCTTCTGTCCCTGCTAGTATGTATGGGGGTATATCCTTATTTATAGTTCTGCTGCCTTGGATCATGCAAAACTTTCCTATACGCATGAACTGTAAAATTTTTACATTACCGCCTATAACCGCATTCTGATATATATGAACATGTCCTGCAATTTGAGTTAAGTTGGCAATAATACAATTGTCTTCAACAACACAATCGTGTGCAACGTGGCTGTAATCCATTATAAAAACATTTTTACCAATTATAGTTTTAAGAGAAGCCGCAGTTCCTCTGTGAATAGTTACAAACTCGTGAATGATAGAATTATCACCAATATAGCAATGACTGATTTCTCCCTTAAATTTTAGATCTTGCGGGATATGACCGATCGAAGCATTCTGAAAAATTTTTACGTTGTTACCAATTGTGGTGTAATTATAAACAACAGTTTTTGGACCGATAAAAGTATTGTCGCCGATTTCAACTTCATCGTGAATAATAGCGAAAGGGGAGATTGTTACATTTTCACCAAGATGAGCTTTAGGACTTACAACTGCTGTAGAATGTACATTTACCATATCAATGCAATTATTATCTGCTTATCAAAAATCATTTACCAATTAATCCTCTTGTACTCCGATTCATGAAATCAACCACTTCTTTGGCCAGAATATCTTCGGGCATTTCATTCACTAATTTATCTTTAGCTTGTGAAAAATTTAGATGTGAATCATAAATTATTTTATAAATCGTTTTTATTTTTTCTAATTGATCTGAAGTAAAACCTCTTCTTTTTAATCCAACCAAATTCAATCCGTAATATTTAATCGGCTCACCAGCTGCCATAATGAAAGGAGGAATATCTTTACCAATTTTTGTTCCGCCTCCGATAATAACATGTTTTCCAATTTTTACAAATTGATGAACAGGAACGGAACCACCAATAATTGCCCAATCATCAACTTGAGTAAAACCGCCGAGTTGAACGGCATTAGCAAGTATACAATTATCTCCTATGACACAATCATGTGCAACGTGAGCATATGCCATTATCAATACGTTTTTTCCAAGAGTAGTTTTACCTGTTCCGCTGGTACCGCGGTGAATAGTTGCAAATTCATGTATTCGACTTTTATCGCCGATGTAACAAAAAGTTTCTTCGTTGTTATATTTTTTATCTTGGGGTTGATGAGATATAGATGCGCTTTGATAAATTTTTACTTCGTTTCCAATTCTTGCGCCATCATAAATAATAACATGAGGACCAATCCAGCAGTCATTTCCAATTTCAACATTATCATGAATCCATGCGAATGGCTCTACAATTACATTCTCACCTAATTTTGCTTTGGGGCTTACAATTGCGGTCGGATGAATAGTTGACATTTTATAATTTTAATTTCACAAATTATTTTGTTTAGGAACCATTGCAGCCATGAATTCCGCTTCTGCAACTGGATTATTATCAACGTATGCTGAACCTTTAATCGAAAAATATTTGCCGCTCTTTACCGAGATCATTTCCGCTTCCAACACAAGTTGATCCCCTGGCATAACCGGTTTTCTAAATTTAGCATTGTTAATACTCATGAAATAAACAAGATGATTTTCGGGATCTAAATATGAATTCAATAATAATATACCGCTTACTTGTGCCATCGCTTCAATAATTAAAACTCCGGGCATAACCGGTTGACCAGGGAAATGTCCGTTAAAAAATTGTTCGTTAATGGTAACGTTTTTAATTCCTACAACTTTTTTATCAAGTTGAAGATCAATGATTTTATCAACAAGTAAGAAAGGATAGCGGTGGGGAAGAATTCTCTGAATCGCATTAATATCAAAAACAATTCCCTCTTTTTTAACAAATTGATATTTGCGGACAAATTTTTTCTGATGATATAATTGTCTAATCTTTTTTGCGAATTCAACATTGGCTTTATGACCAGGTCGTGCTGCCAGTACTTGTGCTTTTATTGGAACACCTATCAAAGCAAGATCGCCAATCATATCAAGTACTTTATGTCTAGCAGGTTCATTTTTAAATCGAAGTTTGTTATTATTTAAGTAACCGTTAAATACTTTCAAATCGTGATCTAATTTCAATTTGTCTTTTAATCGTTTCAATCCTTTTTCATCAATATCGTGATCAATAATAACAACGGCAGTATCAATATCTCCACCTTTAATTAATCCTTGATCAATCAGCATTTCAATTTCGCTTAAAAAGCAAAATGTTCTTGCCGGTGCAAACTCACTTGTAAATTCTTTTTCAAGATCGAATAAACCTGAGTGTTGGCTTCCGAGCGAAGGATTTTCATAATCCACCATGAGAGAAATTCTAAATCCATCTAAGGGCAAGGCTACAATATCAACTTTCTCTTTTTCGTTATGGTACTCTACAGTCTGATCTATTACTAAATAATCTTTTGGAGTTTCCTGAGTTACAAATTCAGCTTCTAATAATTTTTCTACATAGGGGAGAGAACTCCCATCGCCGATCGGCGGCTCC
>Ga0082335_1002835_pt1 | contig 30664 bp, 34 predicted proteins | sample Subgrocontami58m_FD_72375 | JGI IMG/M metagenome (GOLD analysis project Ga0082335, IMG submission 72375) | Subsurface groundwater microbial communities from S. Glens Falls, New York, USA - GMW37 contaminated, 5.8 m (SPADES assembly) (version 2) ...
AAATACTACAAATTTTAATCAATGGTTTTCTGCCATTTCCCAAGATACAGCTCTCATAGAAGAATCAAAAATTGGTCTTATTACTGTTCAAAAACGCCTAATATTGCAAAAATGATTATCACTAAGATTTGTGTCGATGCCAGGTTTTGGGGAATTAGACACACCGGAATTGGCAGGTATATTGAGAATCTAATCGATAATTTGCCAGGCGAAGTTGCTCTCATTGTTCATCCGGATCTCAAAAACGAGCCTAAGCTAGCCAAGTTTAGAAAATATTACGCCCATTTTCACCCCTATTCATTTCTAGCCCAGCTGGAAATGCTGTGGATTTTGTCTGTCATCCGCCCCAATTTATTACACGTTCCCCACTTTACAATTCCCGTCCTTTGGCCGGGCAAAATGGTCGTCACTATCCATGATCTGATCAAGCACCTATCACTTGGCCGCGATACCACCACCCATCACCCGTTTCTTTATTGGCTCAAATATTATGGCTACTTGGCCATCGTCTGGCTAGCCGTGCACCGCGCCAGCCATATTATCGTCCCGGCCAAATATTGGAAAGACATTTTAATCAAAAAATACCGCCTCAATCCGGCTAAAATTTCGGTTACTTACGAGGGAGTCTCCCCGGCCTTTTTATGAAAACTCCATACGTTGTTTACACCGGAAATTTATATCCCCACAAAAACATTCCGGTTCTTATTCGGGCTGTAGAACTGGCCAAAGTGAACTTGGCCATCGTCTGCGCTCGTTCGGTTTTTGCCGATCGTCTGCCGGTTTCGCCGCGGGTACATTTTCTGGGCCGACTGACAGATGCAGAACTGGTTGCCTTATATAAAAAAGCTCTGGCTTTTGTTTTTCCATCGCTTATTGAAGGTTTCGGCTTGCCGGGACTGGAAGCCATGGCCGCGGGTTTGCCGGTGATTGCCGCCCGCGCTTCTTGTCTGCCGGAAATTTACGGCGGTGCCGCTCTCTTTTTTGATCCTCATGATCCGGTGAATCTAGCCGATAAAATCCAAGCCCTTTTAATCGATAAGAGCCTACGTCAAAAGTTAATCACCGCCGGCCACAAGCAAGTTAAAAAATATTCGTGGGTTAAAATGTCAAATGAAACCTGGGAAATTTATCAGTCAATTCTCAACTCCCATGCTCCAGTGTATGGTAGTTAGTAACTATGAAAAAACTAATAAATTATTTAAAATAGTTTAAGTATGCATAAAATAAACCTCAAAGGTGGATACTACGAGATTGGAAATCAATATGGACAAATTCTTAAGAAATCAGGCTTTAAACCTCCCCCCGCATCAGAAAAAAAACTAGAATTCGTAAAAAAATGTGAACAAATCATTAGGCAGAAATCTCCACAACTTTTAAGAGAACTCAGAGGAGTTTCAGAAGGGGGAAAATTTGATGCTCATTTGATCAATTCACTAGCTTTAACTCTCGACGGATCTTCGTCGTGTACTGTTTTTGCCATTTCCGGTAAATACACCCTCACCGGAAAACCAATTTTCGCCAGAAATTACGATTTCCTGCATTCTTTTAAAAGATACTCCGAGCTTTATCTAACACATCCAGAAAAAGCATCAAAAAGTATCGGCTGCTCCGATATTTTTGTGGGTAGAGAAGACGGATTAAATGAATTCGGGCTAGCTGTAGGGGAAACCTACGTTGGCTATTTCCACAAACAACCAGGCTTTATTTTTCCCTTAGCTATCCGAACCGTTTTGGATAAATGTCATAATGTTGATGAAGCGCTAAAGTTTCTTGTCTCGATACCTCATCAGCGAAATGTAAATTTTTTATTAGCCGATAAGCAGGGAAAAATTGCAATAATTGAGTCAGCGCTGAAAAAAGTTAGAGTGACTAATTGTGAGGACACTGGGATAATCACGAACCATTTCTTAAGTTCAGACATGATCCAATATCAGCCCCCAAAAACTGTTTCCGAAAGTAGTCAAAAGAGATATAAGAATTTCCAGACTTGGTTCAAATCTATTAAAAAGCCAATCTCAATTAAAGATGTCAAGCAGTTTTTATCAGATTCTCAAAAAGGTGCATGCCAGATTGACAATATCGACCCAGATTGGCCCGAGCCAATCTGTACTTTATGGTCCTGGGTAGCAGAGTTGGGAGATTTTAAAATTCATCTCGCCGAAGATTTAACAGGAAGAGTCATTTATGAAGAAATCGAAAATTAAAGGGAAAAATTTAGGCCCAACTCAAATCGAAGTCGATATTAGTGGAAGAATTGAAAATACCTCAAAAAACACGTTTTTTGCGTTCTCAAATCATAAAAATAGATGCATTAAACTTTCTTCTGAATCAAAAAGAAAAATTATAGATAAATTAAGAAGAGCTGGAAAGATAGGAAAGTCCTTTTATCTTCAAATCTATATATCAGGTTTATTTATTTTGCTAAAAGATTTTGTTGGAGATAAAAATATTGTGATAGATATTGAATATATATCTCACGAACGGGAAATAAAACAGCAGTTGTTGAATAGATTTCGTAATTCAAAAGTTGATTTTGACTCAAATAGAATAAACTTTGGCCATGTGGGCAAAAATTCTCCTGCTCACAACTTAGCGATAAAACACTATAGAAATAAGAGGATCTCGGTTGAAGAAATTAAATTTGAGAGTATTTTGAAGTTAATTTTAAAAGAAAAAAAGATCGGGGGCTCCGTGAGGAGAAAAACTTAGTTCAGCTTCCAGTGATGTGCTGGATGGTCCCTAAGTCGCCCGATCTAGTATCAACATACTACCACTATATGTCAATTTTGTCAAGCCAAAAGATTGCGTTAGTTTATGACCGGGTGAATAAGTGGGGCGGGGCGGAGAGGGTGCTGTTGGCTTTGCACGAGATATTTCCGGATGCTCCGTTATATACAGCCGTTTATGACGCGGACCGAGCTCCCTGGGCCAAGGTTTTTCCGGCTGTAATACCAACTTTTTTGCAAAAATTCCCTTTGGCCAAATCCAGCCATGAACTTTACCCTTGGCTCACCCCCATCGCATTTGAAACTCTAAAATTCGACGATTATGACATTGTCATTTCAGTTGCCTCCGCCGACGCCAAAGGAATCATCACCAAACCCGGAACATTTCATCTTTGTTATTGCCTTACCCCCACCCGCTATCTGTGGAGCCACGAGGATTTTTACAAATCTCAAACATCGCCACTGTTTCACCCCCTATTTAATTATTTGAAGTCCTGGGATCTGATCGCTTCCCGCCGTCCAGATGCCTATATTGCTATTTCTAAAACCGTTCAAAACCGCATCACGAAATATTATGGACAAACATCCGAAGTAATCTATCCGCCGATAGATTTTGACACATACTCCCAACCCACACCGGCTCCGTCTCTTAAAGATTTCTTTCTCTATGTGGGCAGATTAGTGGCTTATAAACAAGCGGAATTAATAATTCAGGTGTTTAATGAATTAAAGTGGCCATTAGTAATAATCGGTAGTGGATTACTGGAAGAAAAATTGCGTCGGGCCGCCAAACCCAATATTCATTTTCTTGGGCAAGTGACTGAAACTGAATTGACTGCCTATTATCAACACGCGCGGGCAGTTTTATTTATTCACGAAGAAGATTTCGGTTTGGTGCCTCTGGAAGCTCACGCTGCCGGCACCCCCATTATTGGCTTGAACGAAGGCGGCGCTACGGAAACCGTAATTCACGGGCAAACGGGGCTACTCTTAGATAGCGTCGAAGACCTAAAAAATGCTATTCTTAACTTTGACCCCGCCCTGTTTAACCGGGAATTTATCAAATCACATGCCCAAAAGTTTGCCAAAGATAGATTCAAAAGAGAATTTGCAGCAGCACTTGTACGTTCTTATTCTGGCTGGCGGCGGCGGCACCCGCCTCTGGCCTCTTTCCCGCGAAAACTCTCCCAAGCAGTTCATCAAGCTCTTTGACGGTAAATCCCTGTTGCAACTGACGGTTGAGCGGGCCGTCAAGCTAGCCTCTCCGGACCGGATATATGTTTCCACTTCCGCAAAATATGTCTCTGAAATAAAAAAACAGTGTCCCAAAATTAAAAACGAGAACATTATAGCCGAACCTCAACGTAAGGATACCGCTATCGCCCACGGCCTCGGGGCCGCCTATATTTACCACCAGGACCCCGAAGCCGTAATTATTAATTTAGCTTCCGACCATCTCATTTCGCCCGTTTCCAATTTTGTTAAAGATATTCTCATCGCTGTTGAATTTGCATCTCAAAATAAATTCGTTACCATTGGCATCAAACCCAAGTTTCCCCATACCGGCATGGGACACATAAAATTTACCGGCAGCACAGGGCTTAAATTTATCGAGAAACCCCCTTTGGATCTCGCCAAAAAATTTACGGCCTCGGGAAATTATTTGTGGAATGCCAATTTGTATGTTTGGAAAGCTAAATTATATCTGGATCTTCTCAAAAAACATGCTCCCAAAACGTATTCTTTTTTACCCAAGATCATAAACAACATTGGCACCGATAAAGAAAAAGAAACGATTCAACTGGCTTTTCAAATGGCTCCCAGCATCTCGGTAGATTACGCCGTTTCAGAAAAAGTTACAAATTTCGTGTGCATCACAGGGCATTTTAACTGGTCAGACGTGGGGGATTGGAACGTGGTTTGGCAAAATCTACCTCGAGACTCTGCCGGTAACGCCGTCGCGGGCAGCCGGGGGAGAGGCGAGTTAATCGGTCTTAATTCTCAAAACAATCTATTTATTTTGGACAAACAGCTCATCACGCTGGTCGGACTTTCGGATATGGTGGTTATAGATACGCCGGATGCTATACTCATTTGCCCCAAAAACAACGCCCAGGCGGTCAAACAGCTGCATCAAATACTTAAGGAGCAAAAACTGCTAAAATACTTGTAATTCATGAAGTACGAACAACTTAAGCGCGTCATGGATATTTTTTTGGCTCTCTTTTTGGGAACCATCTTTTTTCCTGTCAGTTTATTGGTCGCTCTGGCCGTTAAGCTCGAGTCTCCCGATGGTCCTGTTTTTGCCGATACTCCCAATAGAGTGGGTAAGAACGGCAGGCTCTTTCACACCTATAAATTCAGATCCATGATTCCCAACGCGGTTAAATATCTCAAATCTAACCCGGGTCTTTTGGAAAAATATAAAAAAAGCAGTTTTAAACTCCACGACGATCCCCGGGTAACAAAAGTGGGTAAATTCATCCGCAAATATTCTTTAGATGAGGTGCCCCAATTTATCAATATTCTCAAAGGAGAGATGAGTTTGATTGGACCCCGGCCGTATTACTCGGACGAGCTGGAAGAACAACAGGCAAAATATCCTCAAACCCAAGACCTGGTGAAAAAGGCCTTATCCGTCCGTCCTGGCGTCACTGGTATCTGGCAGGTTTCGGGAAGAAGCGATATAAATTTTGACAAGCGCATCGAGATGGACTCCCACTACGCCGAGAACATGAACTTGTGGTATGATTTAAAAATACTGTTTAAGACCCCCTTTGTCATGTTATCCGGCAAAGGGGCTGTTTAGATTATGCTAGTTCACCCTCTCGAAAGCCAGCCTCCTTTTCTTAAAATTTTTCTCATGGTTCTGGCAGTTTTGGTGGGGTTAGCGGCGGTTATAGCTGCATTGCTCTTTCCTTCGGTTAAGAAATTGTCTGCCTCGGTTGACCGTCTCAAAGCCTCCGGAGCCAGCGTAGCCGCTGCCGCTAAATCCCAAGACCTGAAAGCGGTCAATCAGCAATTAGACGTGGTAGAAAAAGACCTGGCCCAGCTAAGTAAAGATTATTCGCAAATTGCCTGGCTTAAAATCATTCCCTTTGCTAATTTGTATTACGCCGATGGACTGCATGGTATAAAAGCCGGTACTGAAGTTCTAAGCGCCGCCAAAATTACCGTCGCAGCCATTGCTCCCTATGCTGATTTGGTTGGCCTTAAAGGCTTGGCTACGTCAGGCGACGGCATGAAAACCGCTCAAGACCGGGTTAATTTCGTGGTCGAGACTTTAGACAAAGTTCGTCCGCAGCTGTCACAAATTGGGGAGAAATTGGCAGTCGCCAGATCCGAAGTGGACAAAATAAAACCCTCCCGCTATCCCAAATACCAAACCCAACTCACTTCCGGAATCGCTCTCATCGACCAAGCGGCCAGTTTTGTCAATGACGCTAAACCGCTTTTAGAATCCGCCCCCTATATTTTGGGTAAAGACAAACCCCGTAAATATTTAGTTCTTTTCCAAAACGACGCCGAACTGCGTCCCACCGGCGGCTTCATGACCGCTTACGCTGTCATCGAAGTCAGCAAAGGCAAGATCAGCATTGTCCAGTCCAACGATATTTACACTCTGGACGATAAATTCCCCAAGAAACTGCCCGCCCCGGAGCCCATTAAGAAATATCTGCCCAACGTCCCATATTGGTACTTGCGCGATCAGAACCTGTCCCCCGATTTCAAAGTTTCCATGGACACTTTTTATCCTAACTATCAGCTGACCAAATCTCCCGCCGTTGATGGCATCATTGCCGTGGATACCCAGTTGTTGGTAGATCTGCTCAAGGTCACCGGCCCCATTGGCGTATCCGGTTTTGGCAACTACAGCGCCGAAATCGACAAGCGCTGCAACTGTCCCCAAGTCTTTTATGAACTGGAAAAGTTTGCCGATCAGGAAGGCCCGGTTGTCTGGGACTCTGTTTCCGGTAAGATTGTTTTTGCTCCCAGAAACTACGGTGACCGCAAGTCCTTTATCGGTCCCATGATGCATTCTGTTATGACCAACGTCTTTGCCCAGCCCAAGAAAAAGATGTCTCAATTATTTAATACCGCTCTGTCTGCTATTAACGGCAAGCACGTTCAGTTTTACTTTGTCGATCCCGGCGTCCAGCTAGCCATCGAGAGCTTTAATCTGGCCGGACGAGTTCGGGAATACAACGAAGATTATCTGATGGTCGTAGACACTAATTTTGCCGGGGCCAAAACTAATGTCTGGGTCACCTACGCCGCCGATCAAAAAATCGATGTAGCTGGTGACGGGACGGTTACTAAGACTCTGACCCTGACTTACAAAAATCCCCAACAATATTTCGTGGAAAAGGGTACTAATCTCAAGCTCAACGGCGTATTCCGCGACTGGCTGCGGGTCTATGTTCCCCAAGGCAGCCAGCTTTTAGAAGCTAAGGGTTTCGAAACCGGTCAAAAAACTTCCCAAGACTTGGGCAAAACCGTTTTCGAGGGCTTCTTTACGGTCACTCCGCTCAACATCCGGACTATTACTCTGAAATACCAGCTGCCTACGAAAATTAAATCTCCCTACAAATTGCTCATCCAAAAGCAGGGAGGAGCCAAAGACTTTTCTTACACTTTTAAAGTCAACGGCAAAGCGTACCCGGAATTTCTCCTGTCTGCCGATCATGAATTCGTATTCTGACCTTGGCGTGGTCCTTAAGAGACTAAATCTAGGCGAAGCGGACAAACTGGTGACTCTATATACTCTCCACCACGGTAAAGTTACGGCTATCGCCCGGGGCCTGCGTAAACCAACCTCCAAACGCGCCGGGTCCCTGGAATTATTCAATATAGTTAAATCCTCTTTCATCAAGGGAAAGGGGGATTTAGATACTCTGGCCGAGGTGCAAATCCTGGAAAGCAATCCCGGCTGGCGCCGGCATCTGGGCCGGGTCAACCTGGCTTATCAGCTGGCCGAAGTAGTGGACAAGCTCACCCCCGACCACCAACCTCATCCCGAAATCTTCACTATTTTGTCGCAATCTCTATCCCAAATAGGGGAATTTGGGCGGGACTGGGAATTAAAAATTAAAAATTTAAAATTAAAAATTTTGGTGGAGCTGGGCTACTGGCCCAAACTCCGGGAATTTACCGGAGATGTTGATCAGTTCATCGAAAGTCTCATCAACCGCCCCCTCAACTCTCCCAAAATACTAGAAAAACTCAGATAACTAATCCTTATCCCTTTCTTAAAATTAGAAGATACTGATGGGAAGAATTCCCACCTGAAAGGTGGGATATTGTTTGTTAAATTCAACGGTCGTGAAATTTGACAAATAATAACGAAAAGAAAATAATAAATAAGTGGATAAAAGAAAAGTAACTGTTGGAGGAATACTAAAGTTGATAAACGACGCTGGGGAAATCTTTTTGCCTCTGACCAGGGAGGGAACATACAGACAAATGTATTCACCCCGGATCTTAAATCTGGAAGATTATTTTCCGTCTGAAATCAAAAGAGTGGCCAACAGATTAATTCGCAAGGGACATGTGCAAAAAGAAGAAACTTCCGATGGTTGGATAATAAAAATTACCAATAAAGGAAAGAACGAGATATTAAAGTTCAAACTGGAAGAATTTAAACCCAAAAAAGATAAATGGGACGGATTATGGCGGCTGGTATTTTTTGACATAGAAGAGGTTAATCGGAAGAAAAGAGATATGCTACGCAAATATTTAAAGAAACTGGGGCTCAAACAAATGCAGGAAAGTGTATGGGTTGGCCCATTCAATGTAAGTTCTGAAGTTAAATACTTACGCGAGGTATTGGATGTTCCTCACGGAGTAAAAATGGGGGTGATGAAAGAGTTGGAAAATGACGAAGATTTGAAAGAATGGTTTGAACTATGATATTTGTTAAATTCAACGGTCGTGATAAATGACAAATATTATGCGAGATGGAGTTTTTGTTGTAAACTAAATATATGGACCTCATGGAAAAAATTGTCAGTCTGTGCAAGAGAAGGGGATTCGTTTATCCCGGCTCAGAAATTTACGGCGGCATCCAAGGTTTTTGGGATTACGGTCCGCTCGGCGTCGAATTGAAAAACAACATTAAGCGGGAATGGTGGAAGTCGATGGTCTATCAAAGAGAGGACGTGGTGGGATTGGATGCGGCCATTGTCATGAATCCTCAAGTTTGGGAAGCTTCCGGTCACACTCAAGCTTTTACTGACCCTCTGGTTGAATGCAAAAAGTGCCATCATCGTTTCCGGGCCGACCAGGTAGATAAAAAATGCTCGGATTGCGGCGGAGATTTTACAGACGCCAAAACATTTAACCTTCTCACTGAAGTGTATCTAGGCGTTACCGAGCCAAAACAGAAAGCTTACTTACGGGGAGAAATTACTCAAGGCGTATTCGTAAATTTCAAAAATGTCGTTGATTCCTCCCGGGTGGAAATCCCCTTTGGCATCGCTCAAATTGGCAAAGCGTTTCGAAACGAAATCACGCCAGGCAACTTCACTTTCAGAAGTAAGGAGTTTGAGCAAATGGAGTTGGAGTATTTCATAGAGCCAAAAGACGATGAAGGGGAACGCGGGTTTAAATACTGGAGACAATTGCGTTTGGAGTGGTACATCAATTTAGGCCTAAAAAAAGAAAACCTAAGGTTTAGAGAACATCGACCTGACGAAAGAGCTCATTACGCCAGAAAAGCCGAAGATATTGAATACAATTCTCCGTTTGGCTGGAAGGAATTCGAGGGTATTCACCATCGGGGAGACTGGGATTTATCTCGGCACAAACTTACACATAACGGATACACGCCTTGGGTTATCGAAACTTCTGGCGGAGTTGATCGGGCCACTTTGTTCTTTTTGTTGGACGCGTATTCTGAAGACGACAAACGGGTAGTCTTAAAACTTCATCCCAAACTGGCTCCTTATAAAGTGGCCGTGTTTCCCCTTGTGGCTAACAAAGAGGACTTGGTTAAAAAGGCAAAAGATATTTATCTTCGACTTAAACTTAGTCTGCCTACTGCATGGGATGATCGCGGTAACATCGGTAAAAGATATTACGCCCAGGATGAAATCGGTACTCCCTGGTGCGTGACTGTCGATTATGAACAAGATTCGGTAACGGTAAGAGACAGAGACACGACTGAACAAGAAAGAGTGGATATTTCTCAACTTGACAGTTATTTCGCCGACAGGCTAAAGTGAATTTATGAACAAGTGGCTGCCCATTGTAGGGGCGATAGGGGCCCTGGGACTTAGCGCCGGGGTGCTTTTATATTTTAAGGGTAAACCCAATTCTTCTCTACCCGCCCCAACTCTCACCCCCGAAGCAGCAGTCCAGCTCACGACAGACAAACGGCCCCAGGTTGAACTAAATTTTAGCTCTGACGGTCATTTTGTCACCGTGTCCCTCTCCAGTCTCCATGCTGACCAATTGGAATACAACCTTATCTACGATGCCATGGTCAAAGGCAGCAAACTCCAAACCGGTGTCAACTCTACTGCCAATATTTCCGGCAAGACTATCTTTAGCCAAAAACAGTTGCTCGGCTCTGAATCTTCCGGTAAATTCACTTATCACGAAAAAATCACCAACGCCGTTATGGAATTAACCCTGCGCGATTCCGGCGGCCGTTCCACTTTCACTCAAACCTACCCCTTCACAGTCTCTCCTGGCTCCTCTATGAAACTTTAGCGCACAAGGTCTCTTCGTATTTTGTTAGTCTTGACATGGTGTGAAAATGGGGTCATAGTGGTATAAAGTGGTAAGAAATGGTAAATTATAAACATGTTTATCGGTCAATATGAACACCATCTTGAAGCCAAAGGCCGTCTCTCCGTTCCCAGCAAATTCCGTTCTCAATTGGCCGGCGGGGCCGTCTTGTCCCAAGGACTAGACGGCTGTTTATTTTTATATCCCCAGGCCATTTGGGACTCGCTCATTACCAAGTTATCCCAACTGCCCTTAACCAAAGAAACTGCCCGCAGTTTCACCCGTAGCCTGTCCTACGGCGCAACAGAGGTAGAAACCGATTCTCTGGGGCGGATGTTAGTCCCGGACTATCTGCGCGAGTTTGCCGGTCTCAAATCGGCCTGCGTCATAGCTGGCGCAATAGATCGGATCGAAATTTGGGATAAATCCAAGTTTGTCAGCTACACTACCGCCATTAATTCCCATCGGGAGGAGATAGCTGAAAAACTTGATATTTCATAATCCTGTTCTTTTACAACCTGCTTGTCATTTTTTAGCCGTACAGCCTGGCGGTCATTACCTTGACTGCACCTTGGGCGGTGGGGGACACGCGGCCGAAATTGTCCGCCTGGGAGGAAAAGTTTTAGGGTTGGACCAGGATCCAGATGCTATTTCTGCCTGCCTTGCCCTTCCGAAGCCGTTAGGCGAAGGAGGGCCTGATCTGATTTTGGTTCAATCCAATTTTACCCACCTGGCGGAAGTCGTGGCCGCGCATCACTGGCAGCCGGTGTCAGGCATCTTGCTCGATCTGGGAGTGTCAGAACATCAAATAAGTACTCCTAATAGAGGATTTTCTTTTCAAAGCTCCGGTCCATTGGATATGCGGATGGATCCCAGTTTGCCCAATACCGCAGCCACATTAGTTAACCAGTTGTCAGTTAACCAATTAACCAGTGTTCTGAAAGATTTCGGCGAGATCCCGGTTGCCAAGACCTTGGCCGCCAAAATCACCGCTGCTAGGCCGCTAATGACCACCGAGCAATTAGCCAAAATAACCGGTAAGTGGTCCCGCCAAGCCTTTCAAGCCCTGCGCATCGCCGTTAATGACGAATTGGGAGCACTGCAAGAAGTCTTGCTCCAATCCCAGGAAATTCTGGCTCCCGGCGGCCGGCTGGTGGTTATTAGTTTTCATTCTTTAGAAGACAGGATTGTCAAACATACGCTTATTAATATGCAATCTTTAACTCCCAAACCGGTCGCAGGCGAAAAAGGTGCTAGGCTGCGAGCATATGTTAAAAATATTAATCATTATTAATCTTCTCCTGCTCTCCGGGCAGGTATTTCTGTCGTTCGGCAGGGCTACCCAAGGAAGCGAACTGGGCCGTTTGCAAAACCAGGTGCAGACTTTAGCTACGGAAAATCAGCGTCTGTATGAAGCCATTTATTCCGCCTCATCTCTATCACACATCTGGACTCTGGCGGCCGCCCGACCATGAAATGGCGCCTGTCTGTTATCAAAGCCGTTTTTATTCTTTTTTCCCTGGGTATTGCCCTGCGCTTAGGATATTGGCAAATTGTTAAGGCCGCGGATTTAGCCGCCGAGGCGGCTTGGCAAAGGCAAAGTTTTTTGGAGATTCCCAGCCCCCGGGGTGATATTTTGAGTTCAGACGGTTTTCCCCTGGTCACCAACCAAGAGGCCTATTTGTTTTATGTTAATCCCCGGCAGTTTACATTTTCCAAAACGCTTAGTCAGCTATTACCTGCTTCCGCCAGTGCCCGGCTTTCTAATATCCCTCCAAATCTGGGCTGGTATTTAATCGCCCGGCATTTACCGGTTTCTCTCCGCGACCAAATCCAAAACTTGAAGCTGGACGGCGTTGGTTTTGAGCCCGATCCCCGCCGTCTGTATCCCGAAGCCAGTTCCAGTGCTCATCTTTTGGGATTCGTGGGCCAGGATTCTGCGGGCCGTCCCCAAGGTTACTTTGGCCTGGAAGGATATTACAACCGCCAGCTGACCGGTACTCCCGGTAAACTGGTTCAGGAAAAAGACGCCCTCAATAGGCCGATTTTAATCGGCGCCTCAAATTTGCTTCCTCCCCAACCCGGCAGCGCTTTAACGACCTCAATAGACCGGACTCTGCAGTTTATCGCATATCAGAAACTGGCGGCTGCTCTGACCAGGTATGGCGCTAGTTCCGGCACAGTTTCTATCATGGAACAATCCACCGGCCGCATCCTGGCCATGGTTAGCCTCCCCAACTATGACCCCGCCACTTTTGGGAATTTCAACCAGCTACTTTACAAAAACCCCATCATTTCCGATGCTTACGAACCTGGCTCAACTTTTAAAATTCTGATTATGGCGGCTGCTTTGGATGCCCAGGCCGTCCGGCCGGACACGGTGTGCGATATCTGCTCCGGCCCGGTGGCAGTCTCCGACTACGTTGTCAAAACCTGGAACGATAAATATTACCCGAATAGCACCATGACTGAAGTTATTCAGCATTCAGATAACGTAGGCATGGTCTTTGTTAGCCGCCGTTTGGGGAAGCACAAATTGATCAGTTACCTGAAGAAATTTGGGATAGGCCAGCTCACGGGGGTAGATTTACAGGAAGAAAGCTCCCCCCAACTGCGGCCCGAATCAACCTGGGTAGACATTGATTCCGCCACCGCGTCTTTCGGGCAGGGGATTGCGGTTACTCCTCTGCAGATGCTCCGGGCTGTCTCCGCCATTGCCAATAAGGGACTTCTGCCCAAACCTAAAGTAATTGATAAAATTAACAATAAAGTCATCTCCTCTTCACCTCCGGTTCAAGTTATATCACCGGCTACAGCGGTTCAAATGACTCTGATGATGGTCAACGCCGTCGACCGGGGAGAAGCCAAGTGGGCCAAGCCCAAAGGTTTTCTCATCGCCGGCAAGACCGGTACCGCCCAAATCCCTGTTTCCGGCCATTACGATACGGACAAGACGATTACCTCATTTGTAGGTTTTGCACCGGCCGACCAGCCCAAATTTGCGATGTTAGTTACACTGCGCGAACCTCAAACTTCGCCTTGGGGAAGTGAAACCGCCGCCCCTTTGTGGTTTGATATCGCCAAAGAGGCTCTGCGTTTGCTAAAATGAAACTGATGCCCCGTTCCCACACTATATCTTTCCGCCATGCTTGGGACGGATTAGCCCATGCTGTCAGCACCCAACCCAACTTTGCAGTTCATCTCATTTTCTCTATCCTGGCCATTATTGCCGGAATTACACTTCGAATTTCAGGTTTGGAATGGATCATTATTGCTCTGACTATCGCCGTGGGACTGGTTATCGAATTAGTCAACACCGCCATCGAATCCACTGTGGATTTGATTACGTACCGCTATCACCGTCTGGCCAAAATCGCCAAGGACACTGCCGCTGCTGCCATGCTGGTTTACGCCATAGGCGCGATTGTCGTTGCCGCTGTTATCTTTATCCCTAAAATATGGCGCTTTATTTAGGTATCTTAATTTTCTCCTTCATCGTTACCAGTATTGCTATTGTTCCTTTTATTGATTATCTTTATCGCCTGCGTTTTACCAGGAGAGACGAGCGGGCAGAAGTTCAGCCTGGGGATACAGTTGAATTCCGCAAACTGCACGCCCAGCATAGCCGTAAAATCGGTACCCCCATCGGCGGAGGGGTCCTCATTATTTTCCTGGTTTCACTTCTGTACGCCTTGCTTTATCCTCTTATCAGCCGTTTAGGGGTATACATCACTTCGGCCTTCCCCGTCAAAGAAGAGCTAAATATCATTTTCTTCACCTTTATTTCTTTCGGCCTGCTGGGCCTATATGACGACCTGATGAAAATGTTTGGCTACGCCAAAACCGGTTTTTTTGGCCTCCGGATCCGTCACAAACTAATTATCCAGATTCTGCTTTCCACCACGATTGCCAGCATGCTCTATTTTAATTTGCGTATTCATATTATTAATGTCCCTAATATCGGAGTTTTAAATTTGGGATGGCTGTATATCCCTTTGGCCGCCTTTTTAATCACCACTTTTACTAACGCTTTCGATATTGCCGACGGATTAGACGGCTTGTCCTGCGGCGCCCTGCTTATTTGTTTGCTGGCACTTTGGGCATTGGCGGTAGCGTCGCTGGACACCCCCCTGTCAATTTTTATCGCTCTCTGGATCGGTAGCTTAATCGCCTTTTTGTACTTCAATGTCTATCCGGCCCGTATCTGGCTGGGCAACGCCGGGGGGCTGGCTTTTGGCGCCACTTTGGCAGTGGTAGGCCTGCTTTTAGGGAAAATCGTGGCTTTACTGATAATTGGGGGCATATTCATCATCGAAGGCGCCAGTAGTCTTCTACAAATAATTTCTTTCAAAGTCTTTAAACGCCGGCTTTTTCCTCTGGCCCCTATTCATCATTTGCTGCAAATCCGGGGTTGGGAAGAACCCAAAATTGTGATGCGTGCCTGGCTGGCTGGTATTATGTTAGCCATTTTTGGCCTGTGGCTCGCTCAACTCTAATCATTACCCTCCTGGTTTTGGGATTCACCATTTTTGGCCTGTTGATGGTCGGCAGTTCATCTGTGGTCGACGCCGCCCGGGACTTTGGCGATAAATGGTATTATCTTAAACTTCAATCCGGCTGGGCGGTCATAGGCTTAGCCGGCTTCTTCTTGATCTCCCGCGTCCAATATCAAAAACTGGAAAAACTCTCCATCCCTTTATTGCTTATTACTTTGTTACTTCTTGTTCTGGTTCTCATCCCCGGAGTTGGTTCCAAGCTTTGGGGTGCCCGCCGCTGGCTCAATTTAGGCCTTTTCAGTTTTCAGCCGGCGGAACTGGCCAAATTGACTCTGGCTATTTATTTTTCCAGCTTGCTTAAAAAAACCTCTCGCTTCTGGCCATTTATTGCCGTTTTAGGCCTAACCAGCTTTCTGATTATGCTTGAACCGGATTTAGGTACGACCTTAATTTTGACAGGTGGTAGTCTGATTACCTATTTTGGCAGCGGCGGTCAGCTGCGCTATCTGAGTCTGATGATTCCAGTTTTTATCATTGCCGTGGCCGCTCTTATCTTTTTTTCTCCATACCGTCTTGACCGCCTGAAAACCTATTTTGACTATTCCCGCGATCCCTTAGGCTCCTCCTATCACATTCGTCAAGTTCTCTTAAGCTTGGGATCGGGAGGTGTTTTTGGAGTGGGTTTGGGTCAATCTAAACAAAAATATGAATTCCTGCCTGAAGCCGCCACTGATTCTATTTTTGCCGTCATTGGTGAGGAATTGGGGCTGGTAGGCGGATTGGCCGTCATCACCGCGTTTCTAATTTTTATGCGCCAGGGCTTCTCGGTTGTTGCCTCTGCGCCCGATCAATTTGGATCAAATTTGGCCCTGGCTCTGACTTCCTGGATTTCTCTGCAAGCCCTGGTCAACTTGGGGGCCATGGTGGCCATTATTCCCTTGACCGGCGTCCCCCTGCCCTTCATCTCCTACGGCGGCTCCTCCCTGGTCCTGGTCTTGCTGGCATCAGGTATACTAGTCAATATTGCCAAACAGAGTTAGAATAGTTATATGAAGACAAATTTAGCCAGACTGCTTAAACGATATACGTCGGGCTGGATATCAATCTCTGGAGATTACAAAAGGGTAATTGCCTCCGACAAATCACTCGAAAATCTGATGGCCAAACTTCGCAGAATGGGAAACCCTAACGGATTTCTAATGAAAGCATCTAAAGATTATTCTAGATACTCTGGGTATGCCACTAAATGACCTGGGAATGCCCATAAAAGTTTGGTGCAAACCACTACCCAGTTTTCCTCCCGTAAAGTGGCCGATTGTGGAGATTACCAATCTTGGCGTCTGCCAAAACCATTAAACATAGAAATATATGGTTATCCTTTTAGTTTCAGATTCGATGTCATTGATAATCCGGACCTAATATGGCCGTGCATTCTGGGCGAAGACACCATTTTTGAAGTAGCCAGGTTAGATTTCCAGAAGTTCAAAGGGTATTTTGAAATTAGATTCAGAAACGATCTCAATTAACTTCTCATGGCATCCTGGTCAACATCGCCAGCCAAAGCTAGGTTGAAAGGTAAATTTCCAATTTTGATCCAAGAGCAGTGGAGAACCTTTTGAGAAATTCAAGTGTGGGGTTGGCCCGACCTATTTCCAGTCTGGATATTACAGATTGCTTGGTGCCTATTTTCTGAGCGAGTTGGGTTTGGGTTAGGCCAGTTTTCCTCCGGGCTTCAATAAGGGCGTTTATGAGGGCGAATTCAGGTTGGAGCCGATTATATTCGGCTTTGACCTTGGGATTCTTGAGGACTTGTTTTTTATAATCGTTGAAGTCAAGATGCTTGTTCATATAACTTATATGCTATATTAACTTTGACTTTCTGTCAAGAGCGGTTTTAATTTCTCGGGGTGGAATTTTCTGGCTTTAGCTTGGGAGGATTCGTCCAGATTGTCGAGAAATATCTTGACGGGGGAGTCCCCGCGAGCGGTGGTGAAGAATTTGACAGAAAATGGCATTAATTCAGTGTACCATTTAGCGGGCCCTGGTGAATCGCACTTGTTTCTTACAAATAAATACGGTCGTGAGGATTTGTAAGAAGAGAAGGGATTTGGGTTTGCAAGAGGTCCTCTTGCAAAGGGTGGTTCGTAAATCTTGGAGACATGAGGCTACTTCCAATTATATTCTCTTTTGAAGATGAGAGGTGCAGGTTTTGGCGCCAAAAAAGTTTTTGCAATATTCCTCAGTTTTGACTGGATCAAACCATGCACAGGAAAAAATATTGAGATAAACCGCCCTTTTGTATTCAGAAAAATGTGCAGAAACCATGCTAGTTTCTATCAACTGAACCAGAGAATAACCAGAAGTTATAGGACTATCATGTCCAAAATTAGGTATTAGGGGCTCACCGTATCGCTTCATCATAATGACCTTGTCACAGAGCGTTATGACAAATTCTTTTATTTTTTCGCCTGAGCTAATCGTCGCCAGATCACAATCATACAGATCCAGTGTCAACTCTTGACCAAATATATCTATATCGTTTGGGTCTGGAGAATTAAGCATGTATCTATAAAACAGTTTTTTACAGACCTTGTCAATAAGAAGTTATATATTGCAAGAGGTCCTCTTGCAAAGGGCGATGTGATGGCCAAAAACTCCGGGGCAAATTATCGTATAATAGAATGTGTGAAAAGGCTGGTTTTTACCGGAGGACATCATACCAGTGCTTTGGAAGTGGCTAAGGCTTTGAAGGGCAAGGGGTGGCAAATCATTTGGTTTGGCCACCGCCATCCTATGTGGGGAGACAAATCTGATTCAGCTGAATACAAAGAAGTTACTGCAGCCGGCATCAAATTTATTGATCTGAAAGCCGGCAAATTTTATCGGACATTTAACCCTCTTAAACTTATCCGTATCCCTCTAGGTTTTTTTCAGGCTCTGTTACAGTTACTGTTGCTGCGTCCAAGGGGGATTGTTTCTTTCGGGGGTTACCTGGCCGTCCCAACTGTTCTGGCCGGCTGGTTGCTGGGAATTCCCTCCATCACTCATGAACAAACCGTCGTCTCCGGTTGGGCCAATAAATTTATTTCTCTCTTTGTCAAAAAAATTGCTCTGGCTTGGCCTCAAAGCGCCGCTTTCTATCCGAAAAGCCAGGTAGTTGTTACTGGTTTACCTATCCGTCCGGAGATCAAAAAAAACCGAAAACCGAAAACCGAAAACCGAAAACTGGTATATATTACGGGGGGAAAGCAAGGAGCCCATGTCATAAACAAGGTAGTATTTCGAACTCTCCCACAACTGCTTAAAGAATTTAAAGTTATTCATCAAACAGGTTATAGAGATTATGATCAGGCTGTCAAAATCAAGTACCCGCGTTATCAAGCCTTTGATTTCAACTCTGCCCAGGCTATTTCAGCCCTTAATCAAGCCGCAGTGGTCGTCGGCCGGGCCGGCGCTCATATCATCTACGAATTGGGATACTTAGGCATTCCGTGTGTTCTAATTCCCATTCCCTGGGTTTCTCATAATGAGCAGTTTCTCAACGCGCAAATATTAAAACGTAATCATCAAGCAGTTATTTTGCCGGAGTCTGAATTAACTCCCCAATCGCTAATTTCCTCAATTAAACAAGCTCTGCAATTAAAACCCCGCCCCCTAAACTTACCCGCCGACGCGACGGAGAAATTAACCGAAACAATAGAGTCTCTTTACAATTACCAGCTGCCGGAAGTAGAATAAACAAGAAAAATGGCTAAGAGCAAACAAATTAGCTCCATCGATATTGGTAGTACTAAGATAACTACTCTGGTGGCCCAGATCCGCGAAGAAGACTCATCCAAAATTCACATTGTGGGGGTTGCTACATCTCCATCTAAAGGCGTCCGCAAAGGGCAAATCGTCAATATTGATGAAGCAGTCGAAAGCATTACCGAGTCGGTAGAATCAGCCGAACGCATGGCCGGCTACAACGTGGCCCGCGCCTGGGTTTCGGTAGACGGCGCCCAGATTGCCTCTCAAAACAGCCAAGGTGTCGTCGCTATCTCCGATCCCCATGGGGAAATTTCTCACGAAGACGTCCGCAGAGTATTAGAGGCTGCCCGGGCCATTTCTCTGCCCACTTCTTCTGAAATTCTTCATGTAGTGCCCCGCTCATATTCCGTGGACAGTCAGCAGGGAGTGAAAGACCCCATCGGTATGACGGGGGTCCGCCTGGAAGTTGAAACCCATATCGTTACCGGCTCAACCACTGCCCTGAAAAATTTAACCAAATGTGTCAGCGAAGTGGGATGTGATATTTCCGGACTGGCTTTTGGCGGATTTGCTTCCAGTTTGGCGGTTCTCACAGACACTGAAAAAGAGTTAGGCGTAGTGTGTGTGGATATTGGCGGGGGCACCACAGATATCGTCATTTATGTTGACGGAGCCCTATCCTATTCATCCGTTCTTCCGGTGGGAGCCCGAAATGTCACTAATGATTTGGCCATTGGTCTGCGTATCTCTTTGGAAAGCGCCGAGAAAATAAAAATCTTTATTAGTCAATTCCGCAGTAAAGACAAGGAAGACGAAATTGATCTGACTCCTTTGGCCTTGCCGGAAGAGTTAAAAACCATTTCCTACAAAACTTTAGTGGAAGGAATTATCCGCCCCCGTCTTAACGAGTTGTTTCAGATGATTTCTTCTGAAATAAAAAAGAGTAATTTGGCTGGGCTGACTCCGGCCGGCTTGGTAATTTGCGGAGGCGGAGCTCTGACTGTTGGCTTGGTTGATTCTGCCAAACGGATTTTGAGTATGCCGGTCAGAATCGGTGTTCCATCAGATTTGACTGGTTTAATTGACGAAATCGAAAGTCCGGCTTTTGCCGCTTCAGTGGGGCTGCTGAAATATTCTTTTGACAACGTAGAGCAATCACCGGCTCCCCTGATGGGCCTGATGGGCAAAGTCAGTAGTGCTCTTAAGTCTTTACTACCTTGAATTGCCCTGATACAATCAGACCCACTCCTGCCCGCTATGTATGGCTTTAGTCAAACCTGATGTTGGCCGCTACGCCAAGATAAAAGTTTGTGGCATTGGTGGAGGAGGGGGAAACGCGCTTAACTCCATGATTTCTTCCGGAACTATTAACGGTGTCGATTTTATTGCCGTTAATACCGACGCCCAAGTGCTGCTTACTAATCAAGCCAACGTTAAACTCCAGATAGGGGAGAACCTCACTCGGGGCTTAGGTGCCGGCGGAGATCCGGAAATTGGCCGCCAGGCTGCCGAGGAATCCCGCGAAAAGATCAAGGAATACCTCATCGATTCGGACATGGTTTTCATCACCGCCGGCATGGGCGGGGGAACCGGTAGCGGTGCCGCGCCGATAATCGCCGAAGTCGCCCGCGAAATTGGCGCCCTGACTGTGGGAATCGTTACCAAACCCTTTGCCTTTGAAGGTACCCGGCGTATGGTCAATGCCGAAGAGGGTATCGAGCAACTTAAAACCAAAGTCGATACTCTAATCATCATCCCCAACCAGCGCCTGTTGGACGTTATCGACCGCAAGATGACTCTTCTGGAGGCTTTCCGGGTAGTGGATTCAGTTTTATCCCAAGGTGTGCAGGGCATTTCCGATATCATCACCGTTCCCGGCCTCATTAATGTCGACTTTGCCGATGTCAAAACCATTATGAAGAACGCCGGATCCGCTCTGATGGGTATCGGCACCGGAGTAGGGGATAACCGGGCTCAAATGGCCGCCCGGGCCGCTATTTCCTCCCCGCTTCTGGAAATTTCCATCGAAGGCGCCAAGGGCATTCTCTTCAACATCACCGGTGGCCCGGATATGACCATGGCCGAGGTGGACGAGGCCGCCCGGATTATTTCCGAGGCTGCCGACGCCGATGCCAATATCATTTTTGGCTCCACTCTGGACGAGAAACTCATCGACCAGATGAAGATCACCGTCATTGCTACCGGCTTTGACGAGGCCCGCATGCGTCTGGCCAATATGGTTACCCGTTCCCGCCCCATAGCCCCGTCCGGCATGGCCGGTATTGTTTCCGAAAAACCCAAAGTCATCGAGCCTACGTCTGAACCCGAACCTTTCACTCCCCCGGACCTGGCCGAACCCATGGCCGATGACTGGGACATCCCGGCCTTCTTGCGGCAAGGTAGGTAGTAACGTAAAATCACTTCATGGCCTTTAAACCGGTTTCACCGCAAGTTGATTTTGTAGCTTTGGAAAAAGAACTTCTCAAAGAGTGGTATGAGGAGGGGATTGTCGAAAAATACCTGCATAAAAACGATAAATCTAAAAAGAAGTTTAGCTTTTTAGACGGCCCCATCACGGCCAACAACCCCATGGGTGTTCATCATGCCTGGGGCCGGACATATAAAGATCTATGGCAGCGTTATCACACTATGCTCGGCGACGCAGGACGGTATCAAAACGGTTTCGATTGCCAGGGATTGTGGATCGAGGTTGAGGTAGAAAAAGAACTGGGCTTTAAATCCAAAAAAGATATCGAGACGTACGGAGTCGCCAATTTTGTAAACAAGTGTAAAGAGCGGGTTATGAAGTATTCTGCAATGCAAACGGAGCAAACTAAAAGGTTGGGTAATTTTATGGACTGGAATAATTCCTATTACACTATGTCCGACGAAAATAATTACGCCATTTGGAACTTTCTGAAAGTTTGCTGGCAAAGAGATTGGCTGTACAAAGGGCACGAATCAATACCGTGGTGCCCCAGATGCGAAACTGCCATCTCCCAGCACGAAATCTTGACAGAAGATTACAAAGAAGTTACTCACGAATCGGTATATCTCAAACTTCCCCTGGTAGATCACCCAGGTGAGTCACTGCTAGTTTGGACGACTACTCCATGGACAATCCCCGCCAATATTGCAGTAGCCGTGGATACTACTTTGCAATATTCTCTGATTGACGGCCTATGGACACTTGGCCCCAAAGAAGGCGCTACCAAAACAGTTCCAGGTAGCAAACTGGTAGGACTTAAATATCGCGGTCCATACGATCATCTGGATGCTGTAAAAAAGGCCGCCTCCCACAAACTGTTCCATACCGTAATTGCCACCGATTCTAAAATCATGCCCATTTCTGACGCAGAGGGAACCGGACTGGTTCACACAGCAGTTTCTGCCGGAGAAGAGGATTTTAAATTAGGTAGAAAGCTAGGTTTACCCATGATTCCCGTTATTGGAGATAACGCCGATTATTTACCGGGCTTGGGAGAACTGTCCGGTCAAAACGCCAAGAAAAACCCCAGAATTATTTTAGATTATTTGGAGCTTGAGAATTGGAGCTTGAGAATTGAAAAATATACCCACCGTTATCCCGCCTGTTGGAGGTGCAAAACTGAATTAGTGTGGAAGGTGGCTGACGAATGGTATATCGCCATGGATAAGCCCGACGCCAGTGGTAAATCCTTGAGAAAACAAATGGTGGCCGTTACCAGGAAAATTCATTGGCTGCCTGAATTCGGGTTAGACCGAGAGTTAGACTGGCTCAAAAATATGCACGATTGGCTCATTTCCAAAAAAAACCGTTACTGGGGTCTGGCCCTTCCCATTTATGAATGCACCCAATGCGGCCATTTCGAAGCTATTGGTGGTAAAGACGAACTCAAATCCCGAGCAGCCTCCGGCTGGGAAAAATTTGCCGGTAATTCTCCCCACCGCCCCTGGATAGATGAAGTTAAAATCACTTGTTCTAAGTGCAGCCAGCCAGTTTCTCGCATTTTGGATGTAGGTAATCCGTGGTTAGATGCCGGAATTGTGCCATTTTCGACTATGCCAGCCGATTGGTTCCCGGCAGATTTTATTACCGAATCTTTTCCCGGCCAATTTAAAAACTGGTTCTACGCCATGATTGCCATGAGTACTGTTTTGGCCAAAACTAACCCATTCAAGACCGTTTTTGGATTCAACTCCCTTCTCGATGAAAAAGGCCAGATTATGCACAAATCAACCGGGAACATGATCGAATTTAATGAAGGGGCAGATAAAATCGGAGCGGACGTCATGCGTTGGACTTTCATGACTCACCAGCCCTATGAAAATCTTCTCTTTGGTTACAAAGTGACCGACGAAGTCCGCCGCCATTTTCATCTCATGCTCTGGAATGTCTACAACTTTTTTATCACTTACGCTAACATCGACCACTTTGTTCCCAATTCAAAACGAACCGTTCTCGACCGATGGGTCATTGCTCGATTAAACCAAACTATTTCTCAAGTCACAGCCTCTCTGGAAAAATACGACCCATATAATTCCAGTCGGGCCATAGAAGATTTGCTTAGTGATATCTCACTTTGGTATATCCGCCGTTCCCGTGATCGCGTCGGCCCCACAACCCCCGATTCCGACGATAAGCAAGCCTGTCTCTCCACTCTCTACTCACTACTCACTACTTTCTCCCAACTTCTGGCTCCGTTTAACCCTTATATTTCAGACAGCATTTACAAAAACTTGACCGGTGCAGAGTCAGTTCACTTGTCAGACTGGCCTAAAACCAGGAAATTGAGTAAAACAGATATACAATTAATCGAGGATATGAAACTTGTGCGCAAAATAGTAGAAATGGGGCTATCCGAGCGCAAAAAAGCCGGAGTAAAAGTCCGCCAGCCCCTGCGCGCTTTGCGCGTAAACGCTCAACGCTCAACGCTCAACGCTCAATTACTCCAATTAATTAAAGATGAACTAAATATAAAGGAAATAAAATGGGACAAAAACAAAGATCTTTCTGTCTCCTTAGACCTAAACTTAGACTCCGAACTGATAGCTGAAGGCCGGCTCCGCGACCTCATCCGTCAAGTTCAGGAGAAACGCAAGGAGCTGGGGGCCCGTCTGGATCAAAAAATTAAGCTTGTAATGCCTGATCTGCCTGCAGTGCCTGAATTGCTTGAGAATTTAAAGCGCCAAACCTTAGCCAAAGAGGTAAAATCAGGACATGAGCTTCAAGTCGAATTACTTTGATTGGTGGTTAATTTTACCTGCGGTCTTGCTGGTCATTTTGGGTCTGACTGTTGTCCGCAGCGTTTTTCCGTCTCTGGTGCCATATCAACTGGCTTTTGCTCTCATTGCCGCAGTAGTCTTCGTCCTCATTGCCCTGGTGGATTATCGAATTTTACAAACTCTACATCTCCCGATTTATGTAGGTTCTTTGATTTTTTTAATTACGCCTTATATTTTTGGTTCACATACCCGAGGTGCTTTACGCTGGTTACAGTTTGGCCAGATTTCAATTCAACCGTCAGAATTAGTCAAGCCCTTTTTACTCTTAGCCTTCGTCATGATGTCCACCCGATGGCGGGTCGTCGCGTTTGTTGTTCCCGCGCTCATCATTTTTTTCCAACCCGACCTGGGTACGACTTTAGTTCTCACAGTTGGCTGGCTGACAGTTTTTCTGGCAAATTTTTCATTCCGCCGTATTATATCAGCCGGATTAGCAGTTTTTTTGTTAGCCGCGCCGTTATTTTGGTTCATCCTTAAACCATATCAGAGAGACAGGATTCAGACATTTGTTAACCCCTACACGGATCCTCTCGGCCGGGGATATCAGGTAATTCAGTCAGTTATCTCTGTGGGATCAGGGCAATTTTGGGGCCGGGGATTAGGTCAGGGGACTCAATCCCAGCTGCGCTTTCTTCCGGAAAGACACACCGATTTTATTTTTGCCTCTCTTAGTGAAGAATTGGGATTTGTGGGAGCCAGTTTCACCCTGATTCTATTTCTGGTCATCATGTGGCGCATTTATCTGCTGTCTCAATCGGCGACTAGTTCTGTAGTCACCCTTTATGCCTTGGGGACTTTGACCATGCTTTCTTTTCAAATCTGGGTCAACATTGGCATGAACCTCGGCCTGGCCCCCATTACCGGAATCACGTTGCCTTTCGTCTCATACGGCGGGTCATCCCTGGTTTCTTTGGGATTAACTCTGGGAATCCTTACCTCTATGAACCGGCAAGCCCCACCCTTCTCCTTCCAAATCAAGTAATCTTTAGGTATAATTCCCGCATGCAAGCCATAGTTAAAATTGGCTCATCACAATATATTGTTGAGCCCGGGCAGGAGCTTCTGGTTGATCGCGGCCAGATTGACGCGGTTCTTTTTCCCGATAGAGCCAAAGTTACCATTAAAGATTTGGGGGAGGTTAAGGGCCGGAAAATCAGGATAGCCAAATACAAAGCTAAAAGCCGTTACCGCAAAGTCCGGGGATTTAAGCCCGTTTATCACAAAATTAAGATCGAGAAAATTACCGTTGACAGTCGTGAAAAAAAAGTATAGGATCTAAGCGATATGGCTCATACGAAGGCTGGTGGTTCTACTAGACAAAAAGGAAATCGCAGAGGCAAACGCCTGGGCGTTAAAATTTTTGGTGGTCAAAAAGTTGATGCCGGAAACGTTTTAGTCCGCCAAAACGGTACGCGCTTTCATCCGGGCGTTGGAGTCCAGGTCGGCCGGGATTTTACATTGACAGCCCTGAAAACAGGCGTCTTGCGTTTCTATAAAAAATTCAGCAAGCAGTATATTTCCGTACAATGAACCAACAAATTATTGATTTAGACATAGATTCTCTGCAAGCTAATCCCTTGCAGCCCCGGGGTATTATTACCCCCGAATCTTTAGTTGATCTCGTAGACTCGGTTCGGGAGCACGGAATATTGGAACCTTTAGTCGTGGCCAAGACTCCGGCCGGGTACCAAATCATTGCCGGAGAACGCAGATGGCGCGCCTGCAAACTGGCCGGCATGAAAACTGTCCCGGTTATTATCAAGGAAACCACCCCCCAGGGTATGCTGGAAATGGCCATTGTCGAGAATGTTCAGCGCACAGACTTAAATGCCATTGACCGGGCTAAAGCCTTTGAAAGATTAATTAGTGAATTTGGCCTGTCTAACAGTGAAATTGCCCAACGGATTGGTAAAAGTCCATCCTATGTCAGTAATTCTCTGCGTCTCCTGACTCTCCCCGACGCCCTAAAAGACGGTCTGCTAACCGGACTCATATCCGAAGGTCACGCCCGGGCTCTGGCCGCTATTGATAACAGCCGTTTAATAGTCGAGGCCTACAAAATAATTCTGCGCGAATCGGGTTCTGTGCGTCGGGCGGAGGAATTAGCCCGTAAAATGCGGGTCCAAGCCGGCCATAGACCCAGCGGCAAAACCTCCGGGGCGCTTCACGAGGTGAGCGAAGACATAGATCGCATGCGCGACGAGATTCAGGAAATGTTGGGGGGAAAACCCGCCAACATTGTCCGCCTCTCCCGCTCCCGGGCCGAAACCAGACTCACCATCGTCCTCAAGGGTACGTTGCCGGAAACCGAAGACCGTCTGCAAAAAATTTACCAAGGTATCAAAGGTTAAGCGGCCAATACCTGATCCAGAACTTCCCCACAATTGCCTTTTTTGAAATGGGTCCAAACTCCCGGGAATCTGAACTGTAATTCCGGTTATCTCCGAATACCATATAATACCCTGCCGGGATCTGATACGGAACTCCTTCGCGCAAAAAAGATTTTTCTAAAGTCTGATATGTAGCCGATAAATATGCTTCTGGCAATTGTTGACCGTTAATAAAAACATATCCGTTCTTGACCATAATCGTCTCCCCGGGTAAACCAATTATTCTTTTAATATAATCGCTGCTGGCCGGCGGGGGGGCATGAAACACCACCACGTCACCTCTTTGCGGGTCGCCTTTTCTGTAACTTATTTTATCCGTCAATATATATTCCTTATCATGAAAGTTGGGATACATCGAGTTTCCGTCCACCTTATGCGGCTGGAACAGGAACAGGTAGATCATCATAAACACCGCAAAGGCCATTACCACCGGCTGTAAAGCATCGAAGATCCTCTTCATAGATTCATTATGGGGTCCGTGCTAAAATTTGTCCACGGGGACTCGTAGCGCAGCTGGTTAGCGCGTGGCATTGACATTGCCAAGGTCAGAGGTTCGAATCCTCTCGAGTCCACCAAATTCACCAACAGAAGAACCAGAAACAGCGTCTTTGCTTAGAAGCGCCTAAGACTTCAGGAAGGTTAATTTCCCAGTGTTCCGGCTCGGACCAATATTCCCCCTTCCCGTATTTCAGGTGCACGTAGTGCCGGCCGGGAGCCACATTCCGGAAGACATAAAAATTATTATAAGTGTTCACCAGCGAATCCGGATCGCTGAATTCATAATCGTTTAGAGCCAAACTAAATCCGGTATTGGGAAAGCTCTCCCAATACATATATACCGTGCCGGGCTTATAACTGAAAGTCACTTGGGGACGGGCAAGTACGGGAGAGGCTAAGGCCAAACCAATCAACAAAGACACAAAAAGAAAAACTATCCTTTTCGTACACCTCGTTTATACTCCTTTCAATTTTAATTTGCAAATCAGAAATCTACAACTCCAAACTTTGGCAGAAGGTTGTTGAACTTATACTCGTTATACAAAACATCACCGTTGTCTTTTACTCGTATTACAATCAGCTCGCTTTGGAATTTTTTAGGGGCCAAGACATATCTGTACTTCCCTGTTGCGGGATTAATCACTGAAGCCACTCCATTGAAATCAGATCTAACTTTTCCCTTGGGATCGATGAGCATCAATCTGGCGTTATTTCCTATCACAACTAACGCGGACTTTGGCTCTTGCCATGCGGACAGACCAGCCACAGATCCTATACCCAGCAAACTGGTTATTTCGTTTATCCCTTCCTGTGAGCCGATTATGCCCAGATGGGTTTGGTTAATAATTCTGCTTTCACTCTCTAGCAGTTGACTATTTGAAACCAGAACCACGCCGTCTCCTAGTGTAGTCTTCTCTTTTCCTGCCGGCTTTCCGTCAGCCCAATCTCCTAACGTTGCATCTCTTTTGGTTCGATCTTTAACCGGAATATTTTGCAGCGTATCATATCCTGTACCCGAAATAGTACCAACGTGTACTCCGTAGCTATTAAAATCGGTACGCTGCCAGTTGTTCTGAGCAAACATTTCATTTACCGGCTTAAAATTACCAAATTTATCCTTTAGATAATTATCTATCGGCAGCAGATTTTGCACCGCTGGCAAATTGCTTCGCAATACTTCCCTATCAGTCTTATTAGTCGCCCCGCATCGTTTCAAAAGTAAAGTTGTAGCAATTTTCGTCAACAGATTATTATCCCAAATTTCCCCGGCTGACCATGCCGGATAAGCCAGCGCCGAACCTCGATGTGGTGATCCAACAGTGATTAAATCTGTAAGCCTATTATCGCTTCCGGAAGTTTCCAAATACGCTCTTCCCAAAAGTCCTCCCATACTATGTCCAACCAGCGGAAACTTTCCGCTAAGATCCTCAATAAAACTCCGCAGACCCGGTTGGTTACCTGGAATCTCTCTTCTCCAGTCATAATTAAACATACTCACATTAATTCCTGCCTCGTTTAAGGCTGAAACTAAGGGCTCATAAATGCCAGCGGCAAAACTAGACATTGACCATCCGCCATCATACCCGTCAGATTTGCAATTAAGCAGCGCATCGGCGTTCCAACTCGCCCCCATGCCGGGAACCAGAACAGCTTTTATGGGTGTGGCAGGAGTGGGGGTAGGTGTTGGGGTGGGAGTGGGGGTTGGTGTTGGAGTAGGAGGTGGGGAAGGAGCAGTTCCAATAGTGGCGGACCAAATAGAATCTAAATAACCAGATCCATAACCTCCGATGATATACAATCGGTTTCCATTGGTTACAATCGCCGTACAACAGTCAACCCCAGGCAAGTTGTTAGTACTTTGGCTCCAATTACCTAGATTACCAGAGTTGTCGATAGTCGCATACCAAACTTGGTCTGAAATACTACCGTCGAGTACGCCGCCCGCGTGAACCAAATATCCATTGGCAATAGTTACCATAGCTCTTCTGGAAGTAAAAGGTAAATTAGTTTCCGCTTGCCAGGGATTTAATGACCCGTCGGAATTTACGGTGGTCGACCAGACTTTATTAGTACTAGAGGGATTGGAACCGAGAGATCCGCCGATTAAAATAATTTTGTTTCCGATAGTTACAGCACCATGTTCAAAAAGTGATGTAGGCATAGATTTATTGGCATAATTCCAAGAGGACAAAGACCCGTCTGGATTTATAGTGGATACAAAAATATCAGACGATACAATCGGACTACCTCCATTTGTCCAAGTACCACCACCCAATAAATAAATCTTGTTATTTACTCGTACTGCGGAACCAAGCGAAATTCTTCTTCCGTCTGGTAAACTTGGTCCAAAAGTCCAAGTAGGAATAACTCCGTTATCTGGGATAACTGAGTAGTAAACACTCCCCGTAGAGTATGGTTGTCCAGGAACGTTTTCCAGAGTTCCGCCAATGATATAGACACGGTTATTGTCTGTAATCATCGAGTGCCATATTGAAGATTCAAGTAACGGGGATGAACCGGATTCCAGAGATCCTAAAGATCCGTTACCAGAGATTGGATACGAATAGACGTAACTACGGGAAATGCCCAGCGGGACAGATGCTCCAAAAATAAACAATCGATTATTGTAAGCTGTAGACTGTGTGTTTGCGTAGTTAGTTGGCAGGGTACCAAAATTTGACCAGGTACTTAAAGGTTCGGCGGCTTGTACCGGAGAAACTACCACGAAGAATAAAAAACTTACCAAAAGACCAACACTGGTAAGCTTAGGCAGATTAAGACTCACAAGTTCATTAGACATTCAAACGACTTCTTTGTCAAGAGAGCAGATTTGACGTAAAATCATCGTATGCCAGCAAGAAACTACAATGATTTTCATAAAAACCTGAAAGTTCAATACAAACCAATAAAAGAAAATAATTTTACGTATAGAGTAATGTTGAATATAATTTTTAGTTATCTAAATCAGAACAGTAAAAAGTCTCTAAAAATCCTAGATTATGGTTGTGGAGTCGGAACAGTTGATTTCTTTTTGGCAAAAAATGGCTACAAAGTTCATGGCATAGATGTATCTCCCACCGCCATTAATCTGTGCAAGAAAAGTGTGGAGGTCATGAAGCTCAAGAACATCAACTTCAGTACGAATATAAAGAATATTGGAAAAAACAGATACGATATGGTGATTTGCAGCGAGGTTATAGAACATGTAAAAGATGATAGAAAAGTACTTTTGAGTGTATTATCTGCACTTAAAAAAGATGGGTATTTAATTTTATCCACTCCTAGTTTAAACGCGCCATTATTTAAACTTGGATTGGCAAACGGCTTTGATAAGAGGGTGGGACACCTACGACGATATACAGAAAAAGATTTAATCGAAAAAGTCGAAAGGGCGGGTTTTAAAATAGTCAAAATTATAAAGACCGAGGGAATTATCAGAAATTCATTATTTTTGTTTCCAATACTTGGAAACTTAGTCAGATTTATTAAAGGGCCGATTTCAGATATAGTAACTTTCGTTGATGGGATATCTTTAAAGCTATTTGGAGAATCGGATATTTGTGTTATATGCCAGAGGCCATGAAGGTTTTATTTATGTGCCGGTTGTATTGGCCCCATGTGGGCGGGGTGGAGAAGCATGTGGAGAAAATTACTGAAATTTTATCCAAAAAACATCAAATAACCATTGTTTGCGAAAAACACGACCCCAAACTGCCGGATTATGAAATTGATAGGGGAGTGGCTATTTACAGAATCGGGGGAGCGGGCAAATGGGCCATTTGGAAATGGTGGCTGGCCCATCTTCAAT
>Ga0082335_1002838_pt1 | contig 30631 bp, 34 predicted proteins | sample Subgrocontami58m_FD_72375 | JGI IMG/M metagenome (GOLD analysis project Ga0082335, IMG submission 72375) | Subsurface groundwater microbial communities from S. Glens Falls, New York, USA - GMW37 contaminated, 5.8 m (SPADES assembly) (version 2) ...
CCGGCAGCCCCCGCTCCCTGGTTATCTTTCTAGCTTCATCCGGGCTGGTTACGGTGGCAGGGGGGGGCACCGGCTCGCCGATACCGATGAGCAATTGCTTGAAGAGCTGTCGGTCTTCGGCGTTCCTTATCGCCTGTAACGGCGTGCCCAGCATCCTGACATTATATTTATCCAGGACGCCGGCATCGGCCAGCTCTACCGCCAGGTTAAGCCCGGTCTGACCGCCGAGGGTGGGCAGCAAGCCATCGGGGCGCTCCCGCTCGATGATGCGGGTCAGCATCTCCACAGTCAGCGGCTCGATATAGACAATATCGGCGATGCCTTCATCAGTCATAATGGTCGCCGGGTTGGAGTTGACCAGCACCGAGGTAACGCCTTCCTCGCGCATCGCCTTGCAGGCTTGCGTACCGGCGTAGTCAAACTCAGCCGCCTGCCCGATGATTATTGGGCCACTGCCGATGATTAAGACTTTAGATGGTTTATTAGACATTATTCTCCCTATCAAAAAGCTTAAGCCTATCCCGAAGATAAACCAAGTGATTCTCAATATCCTTCCAGATAATAGTTTTTTCTTCCTCCCAGTTGAGGAAGACTCTGGTAAAACCTTTAGCCTGACGCAGAATCGTTTCCGGCATTACTTTTCGGGTTCCTGCGCCACCGATGATGAAGAAGTAAGCACAGTAAGGATGTACATCCCTGATTTGTTCTGCGATTTTTGAATAAGTAATGAACTGGGCTGTAGTTGCGTTTTGGTTAATCTTTAGCTCACAGATGAGTAATGGGGTGCGAATACGGTTTTTTCCTCTCTGGGCTGTTGACGCCCAATGATATAGAACAGGAGACGGCATCATCTCGATGGAATCCGATTCATCGCTTAGATATAAAACAATATCCTGTTGCTGCATACCCATATAGTACCGCCACGTTCCGTTTTTTGGGTCACGCCCGACTGTAAGATTCATTAACACTTGTTGCTTTTCGAGCACTTCAATGCGATTTCTGAATTCACTCTCATTCACTCTTAAGGAGAGAAACTCCTTTACCTCAGCGGAAAGTATATTTTCTTCATTTTCCATCTTCTCTACCTCACCCCCTTTGTCCACGGTGAAATCCCTCTCAATCTCCCTTTAATTCGCTATAGTGTTATTGTCTCCATCTCAACAGGAGTAATCTCTTCGGGAACTGGTTCGCCAGCTTTTTCCAACCCCTCAATAAAACCGGCGATGGCTTCCTTAGCTCTGGACAAAGCCTCTTGTTTATTACGCCCATAGGTAATGCAGCCATCAAGAGCCGGCACCCTGACGGTATAGCCCTTCTCAGGATAATTCGGTTCCAGAATTATTGTATATTTAGCCATTTGTCCTACCCCCTAGAGCAATTTCACAAACTCATCTAGCGTTAAGTCAGCCTGTTCTAATATATACCTGAATGTCTTCTGTGGGATAATCTCCCCAGCATGCATAGGTATAGTAATCTGCTTCCCCCGATGCTCAGGATTTCTATAATAAAAGTGTGAGCCGCGAGAATGATGTAAATACCAACCAGCCTGAAGTATTGCCCTTTCCACTTCCTTACCGGTAAGCCTGGGCGCTCGTGGACTCATTCTATCTCCTTCACCATCTCCACATTTTCAACCCACCCCACTTTGTCCCCCTGTGAAATCCCTCTCACTCTCCCTTTAATTCCTTGTCATTCTGAGCAAGGCGAAGAATCCGTCTCTTTACCCAACAGTTGCGGATTCTTCGGTCGCTGCGCTCCCTCAGAATGACAATCCATCCAATCTAAACTCAAGTCTTTCCACTCCTGATTCACTGACTCAATGAGGGCAACCTTCTTCTTCCTTAGCCAGCCCTTAATCGTCTTCTCACGAGCAATGGCCGAGGTCACATCACCGGTGCATTCGTAATAAACAAGAGTACCAAGGTCATACCGAGCCGTAAAACCGGGTACGAGCTTCAGTTTATGTTCACTCACTCGGCGCTCAAGATTATTGGTGACACCTGTATAGAGTGTGTGTGCGTAGTTAGTCATGATATAAACATAGTACTCGCCCATGAGTTATCCTCGATATTAATGTGAACATCACCTCGTCATTCTGTTTATCCATTCCCTCTACCCACTGGTTACGGATTCTTCAGTCGCTCCGCTCCTTCAGAATGACAGGAAATCCTACCCTTAATTTAGCATCGACTTGAGCACTTCTTCATAACAATCCAGGCGCCGGTCGTAATCATCCCTTTGCCCGGTTTCCGTGCGCACTATGAAAGACTTGCCCGGAGCATTGACAAACCGGCGACTCTCGGCTGAGTCCTTACCATAGGCTGTGTCCAGCGCCTGGCGCACCCTGTTTTGCCAGGGGACAAACTCGCCGTTACTGTAGGGGAGCGAGCGCAGATGGTAAACCCCCTCCAGAGCTTGTTTTACTACTTCTACCTGTTTCTCCTTGTCCAATTGTTGGTTCTCCCTCCTAAATTTTTTTATTCACCTTTATCATCTCAAGAAACTGCTCAAAAAGATAGGTGCTGTCCAGCGGTCCTGGGGAGGCTTCGGAGTGATACTGAATACAGAAGATGGGTAACTCCTTATGTCGCAAGCCTTCCACCGTGCCATCGTTCAGATTGATATGGCTCACCTCCAGTCCATCCTTGATGCTATCCGGGTCGATAGCATAGCCGTGGTTCTGGGCAGTGATATAAACCCGTCCATCGCTCAGGTCGCGTACCGGGTGATTACCTCCGCGGTGTCCGAATTTCAGCTTAAAAGTCTTCCCCCCGAAGGCGCGGGCGATGAGCTGATTACCCAGGCAGATACCCATAATCGGCTGCTTACCCGCCAACTGCTTAACCGTCTTCACGATATAGTCCAGTAACGCCGGGTCGCCCGGACCGGGCGATAAGAGAATGCCATCCGGTTGCAGGTCAAGGATTTCATCGGCGGACATGGTGCAGGGCACCGCCGTTACGGCGCAGCCCATACCGCAGAGGAGACGCAGGATGTTATATTTCAATCCGCAGTCCAGAGCCACGATATGATATAACGGCGCTGAAGCTACTTCTACCGGCGTCCAGCGATAGATAACATCGGTGGTAACCTGCTTGACAAAATCAATAGAGCCGTAATCGGGCAAACCTTGCAACTCGGCCAAAGCCTGCTCAGGGGTTTTAGAGCTGGTGATAATGCCCATCATTACCCCCACCGAGCGCAGCTTACGGGTGATTGCCCGGGTATCGACACCGTGAATACCGGCGATGCCGTTTGCCGCCAGGTATTCGTGGAGGGTCTGGCGGTTAAGATAGTGATTGGGCTTTATGCACTCCTCCCTGACGACAAAGCCTCTTACCTGGATTTTACTGGATTCAATATCCTGCTCACTGGTGCCGTAGTTGCCAATCAGGGGATAGGTAGGCACGACAATCTGTCCGGCGTAAGACGGGTCGGTCAGTATCTCCTGATAGCCGGTCATGCTGGTATTGAAGACCACCTCGCCATGGGTGTCAGTCTCAGCACCAAAGGAATAGCCCTGATAGACCGAACCATCAGCTAAAACTAAGATTGCTTTTTTAGGCATCTGTTTGTCTACTTAACTCCCCCTGTGTGTATCAGACTGTCCGAAAACACCACTTTTTAAGGCATTCTGTCATTCCCGCGAAAGCGGGAATCCAGAGTTTTCTCTGCTATCCCCAGTTTAATAACATCATCCTGATAGACCACTTTTCCCTGAAAGATAGTTGCCATTACCTTCCCTTTAAGCCTGACACCAGCCAGGGGGGTATTCCTGCCTTTTGAGGCAAAGGCTTTAACATCCACTATCCACTCCCGATTGGGGTCAAAGATAGTAATGTCCGCCGGGGCGCCGATGGTTAGTGTGCCCAGTTCGCCATACTTATCGCCGATAATCCCGGCTGGCTCACTGGTAAGTTTAGCAATGAGAGTCATCTGGTCAAGCCGACCATTGTGCTCCAGACTCATTAGACTGCCCAGGGCAGTTTCCAGTCCGCTGATGCCCACCGGCGCCAGGGCGAACTCAACCAGCTTGTCGGCTTCGCTGTGGGGGGCATGGTCGGTGGCAATAATATCGATGACACCCTGGTTAAGCCCCTGAATCAATGCCTGAATGTCCTTCTCCGTTCTCAACGGCGGATTCACCTTGGCGTTGGTATCATAGCCCGTTAACTTTTCCTCGGTCAGGGTCAGGTGATGAGGCGTAACCTCAGCCGTAACCCGGATGCCTTTCTCCCGGGCACGGCGAATAAGCTCAACCGAACCGGCAGTGCTGACATGGGCAATGTGCAGCCAGCCTCCGGTCAGTTCCGCCAGCGCCAGGTCACGAGCTACCATAATCTCCTCAGCAGCGGCGGGTGTGCCAGGCAGTCCGAGTCGGCGGGATACGATACCCTCATTCATCAGCCCACCATCACTGAGCGTGGTATCCTCGCAGTGGTCGATGACAGGCAAACCCAGGACACGGCTATGCTCCAGTGCCTGGCGCATCAGTCCGGAATTCAGCACCGGGGCACCGTCATCACTGAAGCCAACCACGCCGGCGGCGGCCAGTTCAGACATTGGAGCTAACTCCTCGCCTCTCCTGCCTTTAGAGATACAGCCTATGTGCAGGACACGAACCACCCCTTCGCTGGCTGCCTTTGACCTGACATACTCGATAGTAGCCTGATTATCCAGGGGCGGGGTGGTGTTAGGCATACAACAGATAGTAGTAAAACCACCCCGGGCGGCGGCCAGGGTGCCCGTAGCCACAGTTTCCTTCTCATCAAAGCCGGGCTGCCGCAGATGGCAGTGCAGGTCGATGAATCCGGGACAGACAATCAGCCCTGATGCCGGCAGGACATCATAATCAGACCGGGGTGGCATTATCTCACCCGTACCCAGCCAGACAATTTTACCCTCAGCGATAAGCAGACTGCCCATCACGTCTATCCCCTGGCCGGGGTCGATGATGCGTCCACCACGTATAAGTAATGCTTTGCCTTTTTGGCTCATCTTTTCTTAATCATTCCTTGACGTGTGCTCCAGCATAGCGGCTGGGTTTGAAACCATGAGCCTCCGCCTCGCTCTCTGAATTAAAAACAATTAGATTCTCCGGCTTTATTTTTCTCGCCCAGTGACTATCGGCACTATGGTATTTCTTGCTATCCTGTCTGCCCTCATGCCAGTCGGCACTGGCAACATATTTAGGCTCAAAGCCATGCTCACAATAAATACATCTCAGTGTCACAGGCTCAAGACTCACAATCTTAAACTCAGGTTTAAGATACTTTTTCTCGCTTTTCTGCACGGAAACGCAAACCGGGTTAGGACAGGTTACCTCGTGACCACCCTTGTATACCGGGTAGTTAACCTGGAACTCAAAGGAGCCAGGCTCTTCCCGGATGGTCACTTCTCGGGCACCGAGTAAGAGAGCCACCAAAGCCATTCTTATTGGTACTCCCCGTGCCGCCTGCTTGAAATACATGCTCCTCGGGTCGGCGTCTACTTCGTAAGCTAATTCGTCGACTCGGGGGAGGGGGTGCATGACCAGCGTCTTCTTAAACTCTTTGCCCTTGAGAAACTCTTTATTCACCACCGGGCTGCTATCTATCCCCTGCGCTTCAACGGCAGTAAACCTCTCTTTCTGAGGTCGGGTAACATAAAGAGCATCGACTCCCGTCTTTAATTCGACATCGAAGTTAATGCCCGGCATCATTGCCAGCTGATGCGGGCTGCTTGGCGTTATGTAAACCGCATCCATAGGGAAGCCTCCGGCTCTTTTCTTCCCCTCAGCGGCACGCTGAATTTCCACCTCACCGCCGTATTCAGTCACCAATTTCTTGATAATGTTCTGGGGAACTTCCAGCCCCGGAGTGGGACAAAAGAGAATGTTAGCCCCGAACTTAGCCAAGGCGAAAATCAGGGAATGTATCGTTCGCCCGTATTTCAGGTCTCCCCAGAGAGCAATCTTCAGACCCCTGATGGTCTGCCTCTCTTTCTGGATGGTATAAAGGTCGCACAAAGTTTGGGTGGGGTGTTGATGCCCCCCATCGCCGGCATTTATTACCGGGACCCCGGCGTAGTCAGCCACTACCTTGGCGGCGCCCTCCCAGGGGTGCCGGATAACAATAATATCGGCGTAACTGCCCACTATTTTGGCCATATCAGCCAGGCTCTCACCTTTAGCCAGGGAAGTTGCCCCGATATCAACTGCACTTATCACGCTACCCCCCAGCCGGTGCATCGCCGCTTCAAATGACAGCCGTGTCCTGGTGCTAGGCTCAAAAAACAGGCTTGCCATTATTTTGCCCCGGCAAACATCGGTCTGCCTGTCCACCGCCTCCGCCATCTCATCCGCCAGAGAAAAGACCGCCTCGATTTCTCCGTTAGAGAGGTCGTCTATGGTCACCAGACTTCGCTTCGCCAGTGTCATGATAGTTCCCCCCGAACCAATCTAGCCCCAATCTGTCCTTGAGAATCAACCTCCCGGTTACTCTTAACAATAAACACCCCGTCGATACCATCGGTCTCGACCATCTGGACCTGTATCTCCTCATCTCTGGAGCTGGGAATGTTCCTACCGACATAGTCAGCGCGGATAGGCAGCTCACGATGGCCGCGGTCTACCAGCACGGCTAATTGAATCAAGCGGGGACGCCCCAGATCGATAAGAGCATCCATCGCCGCCCGGGCGCTGCGCCCGGTATAGAGCACATCATCGACCAGCACCACCGATTTGCCATCGATACTGACCGGAATGTCAGTGCGCTCGACGGTAGGTTGCCGATTGAGTAGTGACAGGTCGTCCCGATAGAGACTGATGTCCAGAGCGCCCACCGGTATTTTCAGACCCTCGAAATCTTCCATGTTAGCCACCAGTCGTTTAGCCAGAGGCACGCCGCGAGTGCGCATGCCAACCAGTACCAGATTCTCGGTAGTCCGGTTATGTTCGATAATTTCATGGGCAATGCGAGCCAGGCTACGCCCGATATCCTCGGCAGTCATGATGATTTTTTTTCTCATAAAAAAACCTCTCGCTATGTCTAGCAAGAGGCACTACGGATTAGCGTCCCTTTTTCCCCTTGCTAGCCTCTCTGGACTAACTTAAAGGCCCGATTTTTCCCTTCTATTGACTCACTGAGGGCAGTATAGCAGGTTAATTAAATTATGGCAAACTTCATTAGCAACCTACTAAAAACCTAAAGGGTAAGGTTAATCCAACATCTTCTCTCACTAAAGCTTGACAGAGTCTTGGTCAAGATTATAAGATTCTACTACTTTAACGAAGGGGGTGTCAGTATGCTACCAGAAGAGATTACCAAGTTCATCGGCCAGTCTACTGGGGGTATCAGGGTTATGGAGGTAGAGAAGGGGTCTATCCGCAGGTTCGCCGAATCCGTAGATGACCCAAATCTACTCTACTGTGATGAAGAGTATGCCCGAAACTCAAAGTATGGGTCGATCATCTCTGTACCGGGCTTTTTCGGTTGGCCGGCTAAAGGGGTCAGAGCCGGGGGCCAGATGGGAGGCATCCCTGAACTGAATGCCGCCCTTGCCAAAAACGGCTTCGGTCGCGTGCTTGACGGCGGTATGGAGTATGAGTTCTTCTGCCCGGTGCGGGCGGGAGACACTCTAGCCGCTACCTCATTTATCAAAGATATCACCGAGGTAGAAGGTAGAACCGGCAAAATGGCTATCATGATTACCGAGACAACATATCTGAATCAGAATGGTGACCTGGTAGCCAGGGCACGCGGGACTTCGATTCGCCGCTAAACCACCGAATATTTTAAGGAGGGAATAAATGGCTAAGCAACTATACTGGGAAGATGTTAAAGAAGGGGATGAGGTTACCCCTTTACCTAAGGTGGCAACCCGGCAAATGATGGTCAAATGGGCGGGCGCCTCAGGCGATTTTAACCCCCTGCACTATGATGATTCCTTTGCTGAGGCTCAGGGGGTAGGCAAGCCGATTGTCCACGGAGCCTTAAAGCGTCAGTGGCTGGTTAATTTAATGACTACATGGATGGGAGACGAGGGAACTCTAAAGAAGTTTTCCTGCCTCTACCGGGTGATGGACCACCCGCGATTGATGAAGACAACCAGTGAACCTCATGATGGACCGACCTGGTGGTGCAAGGGGAAGGTCATCAAAAAGTATGTGGAAGGTGATGCTCATCTGGTGGACTGTGATATCCGCATCGAGAATGGGAAAGGCGAGGTGACCACCCCGGGCACAGCCACTGTCATTTTACCTTCCAGGGGCTAATTATTTAAGGGTTTTGGTTAGGTAATAAAGGCGGGGTAGTAAAAACTGCCACCCCAGTCGCAGATAGTAAATGGGACGGCATAAGCAGCGTAGGTAAGCTAAATGTCGTCCCATTGGCTGTTTTGTTAGGGCTAATTATTTGGCCGGAAACGCCTTGCCTGCCAGTCTTGCAAACATTGAATTGCTTCATCATCGCTGACATCGTGCCAGCGGCGATAGAAGTCGGCAACAAAAAACTTCGGCTTTGTCCCTGTCGCCAGGGTTACCAACTTATCGACAACCTTGCCCACCTGTTCCGCTGCGAAAACCGAAGTAACCGGCACGGCGGCAATTATTTCCCTCGGCTTACGCCGGCGCACTGATTCCACCGCTGCCATCATGGTATAGCCGGAAGCCAGGCCGTCATCCACGATGATGACCGTCTTGCCGTTCACGGTAGTGTGGGACCTTACCTCGCGGTAGAGCAGACTCCGCTGGCGAATCTCGGCTCTCACCTGACTAATCTGATAATTTATCTGGTCCGGGCTTAAGCCTTCCTCTTTTACCAGTTCCTCATTAAGAATAACCGTGCCGTCATCGGTCATGGCGCCAAAGCCAGCTTCAGGAGACAGCGGCAGAGGAATCTTGCGGGAAATGACCAGGTCAAAGTCAGCTTCAAGCGCCAGAGCCACTTCCATCCCCAGAGGCACACCCCCGTTAGGAATAGCCAGCACTACCACTGGCTGCCCCTTATATTCATCTAATAGCGCGGCGAGTTGTCTCCCGGCATCATATCGGTCATTAAAGAGAGGCTTCTCTCTAGCAGGATACAACGTGTTCTCCTTTTTACCTTACAAATCGAACCTTCGGGTAATTCCAGTTCGAATTATCAACGACCATGTCCGAGGTTAATTCAGGCGGAAACTCGGCAAGGTATCGTCTCTCAGCCGGAAAATACTTGTTGTTGTATTTATCCATAATTGATGGCCCGAATATCGGAATATCTCTGGCTTCCGCTCTCTTCATACTTTCCTCGAACGGCACATCGAGAAAAATCTTGAAATCAATGTAAGGGGCAAGCACATCTTTAAATAGAAAAATGCCCTCCAAAACAATTATAGTATCTTTGTCGATTGTGTACTCTTTTTCCACCGTATATTGGTCGGTCATCAAATCCAGGAGGGTCAGTTTCTGTGAGTATTTGCCAAAAGAATGTTCGATAGGCTTCAGAAGCTTTTCAACAAGCGTATTCAGGTCAAATTGTCTAGTGTAGTAATTCTCCGCTTCACTCTCCCCTGAATAACGTAATTTTTTGGGGTTGTGAAAATCGTCGAGATGAACCAGCTGAGTCGTATAACTATTGGAAGCCAGGAAAGCCGCCAGCGCGTCCGCGAATTTAGTCTTTCCAGAGGCATCTATCCCGGATACGCCGATAATAAAAGCCCTGTCAGACTTCTTAGCCTTCTTGATATCGAGCAGCATAATCTCAAATATAGCCAGCCTCCTGTCGAATATGCCAAGAAGGTCTGTGAAAGCCCCGATGGTGACATCTGCAGCCGCGGTTTCTTCGCCTCCGTATCCGTATAATACTCCAACCGAGAGAGCCTGATTCTCGCGCGCAGCTTCGATATCGTGGATTCTGTCGCCGACTACCGCCGCTACCGGATTGCCGAACTTGTTTCGGATCTTCCGGACAAGGTTTGGCTTGCTCAGGTTATTATCATCGAGGCATTCGAGGTAGTCGAAGTGTTCCCGGATCCCCAGCGCCGAAATGGCGGCGTTGAACCAAGCTACCGAGCTGTTGCTGTAAAGAGCGAGCTTATAACCTCTCGCTCTCAGTGTCTTGAGAGTCTCAACTACGCTGGGGAAAGGGACGGCGAAGTCACGCAGTGAAGAGGGGTATTCCTGACGCGTCGCGTTTCGAATCTCTTGCCACACCGAAAGTCTTTCTTCAGGTGTGACTTGTCTCCAAAATTCATCCGAAGGCAGTCCGAAGTATTTCGCGATTTCATCATGGGTGATCCGGACATCAAGGCCGAATTTCGGGAAGGCTCTTCGCATGGCCTCCAATTGCGGCTCAATCCCAGAATGGAGTGTGCCATCCAAGTCAAATATTAACAGGTCCACGTCTGTTGGTCGCAAAGTCATATTTATACGCTCTTCATTACTTCAATAGCTTAAACTCATTGACATCCACCAGCCCCAGGTCGGTGAGCCTTAGCTCCGGGATTACCGGCAGGGCCAGAAAGGAGAGGGTGGAGAAGGGAGACGGTAAGGTTGTTCCCAAACTCGTTGCCATCTGCTCCAGCCTGTTCAGCTTTGCCACCACCACCTCCATTGGCTCATCGGAAAGTAAGCCGGCAATAGGCAAGGCTAGACTGGCTAATACCTTGCCGCCGCTGGCGACGACCAGACCCCCCTGCAGCTTCTCAATCTGTTTAACAGCCGTGAATATATCCTCATCATTAGTGCCGACAGCGACAATATTATGGGCATCGTGGGCAATAGATGAAGCCAGCGCCCCTGTCTTCAAGCCGAAACCCTTAACCAATCCCAGTCCAATATTACCGCTGGCTTTATGTCTTTCCACCACCACCAGCTTCAGAATATCCCGACTAACATCAGGCATAACCGCGCCATCGATAATCTTAACCTTCTCCCGTCTTTTCCGGGTAATTATCTGACCGGGTACAATTTCAATAACCGGCTCTGCCTCTGCCACCGCCTTAAGCCTTAACGCTTCTACGCCGAAGGGTTTTATATGAATGGTATCTAACTCCCGACCACTACTTTGAGCTACTGAAAATAGCGGTTTACCATCTCTGGCCACCAGGCGACCCCGGTAAAAAACCATATCTATACGCAGTCTAGCCAGGTCACCGATAACGATTAGATTCGCCTGGTAACCGGGGGCAATTGCCCCCAGCCTGTCCAGCCGGAAATACTCGGCGGGATTAAGCGTGGCCAGTTGCAAAGCCCGCACCGGGTCAAGACCGCCGGCAATCGCCTGACGCACCACAGCATCGATATCACCATCTCTAAGTAAGTCGACACAACTACGGTCATCAACGACCAGCATACACCTTTTATAGGTTTTATCCGTGACCAAAGGCAGCAGGGCTGCCAGATTTTTCTCGGACGAGCCTTGCCGGATCATGATAAACATTCCCTGCCTCAGCTTTTCCCGGGCCTCATCCAGAGTCACCGACTCATGGTCGGAATAGATACCGGCAGCAATATAGGCGCTCAGGTTCTTACCACTGACACCGGGGGCATGACCATCAGCCACCTTACCCCGGGTAAGGTCGATTTTACTGAGAATACCAAGGTCACCACTTAGCACACCGGGGAAATTCATGACCTCTCCCAGCCCGATACATCCCTTCCAGCGGAGAACCTGGCGCAGCTCGGCCACCCCGAGGCTGGCTCCCGAGGTCCCAAGGGAAGTAGATGGCACGCAGGAAGGCGCCATCAAGAAAAGCTCCAGTGGCAGACGGCGGGCACGGCTCATCACATACTTCATACCCGCCAGTCCAGCCACATTGGCGATTTCGTGGAGGTCGGTAACCACCGCCAGAGTGCCACGCGGTACTACGGCACGGGCGTATTGAGCCACATCCAGCATCGAGCTTTCCAGGTGGGTATGCCCGTCAATCAGACCCGGCGCCAGATACCTGCCCTCTAAATCCAGCACTTCCTTAGCCTGATGATAGTCGCCTACCCCGGCAATGCTGCCCTGGTAAATAGCTACATTGCCCGGTTCAATCTCACCGGTAAAGACATTGACCACACGGGCATTAGCCAGCACCAGGTCAGCCGGAAGCTCGCCTTTAGCTACCTGGATTAAGAATGTACTTCTCGTGAAGTCCCCCTTCGTCCTACACCTCCACAAAACCAATATATGGCAGATTACGGAATTTCTCATCCCAATCCATGCCATAACCCACGATGAACTTATCGGGCACCGTAAAACCCAGATAGTCTATAGTTACCTGCACCTGGCGACGCGAAGGCTTATCCGTCAGGGCGCAAAGCCTCAGCGAAGCCGGATTTCTCTTCCGCAGATAGTCCAGCAGAAAAGCAATAGTCAGTCCGCTATCCACGATATCCTCGATTATCAGCACATCCCTGCCACTGACCTCGGCACTTAGACCCTGCTCCACCTTAAGCTCTCCCGGAGTGCTCCTGCCCCGCCCATAACTGGATAGCTTGATAAACTCCACTTCCAGCGGGAAGTCGAGTAGCCGCACCAGGTCAGCCATAAAGACGAACGAACCCTTGAGCACACCGAGCAGGAGAGGGTTTTTACCCTGATAATCCATGTTGATTTCCGCCGCCAGCCTTTCCACGGTGTCGGCTATTTCATCACGACGGAAAAGTATTTGAGGGCTAGATTGAGAAGTCATTCTTACCAAGCTACCCATCAACTAATACTAGATTTCTCTGCCACGCCACCTGTGTGAGTTGCTCTGTGAGCCGCGTTGTCGCCCCCGGAAGAAGTAACCGGCAATGAGACCCAGCAGCAGACCGCCGAAATGTGCCTGCCAGGCAACGCCCGGCATCAAAGATAGTAACAAAAAACCACCTATAACAGCCACCCAGAGGGGAATAGGGACTGGTATCGGAAAGAGAATAACTCTCTCTCTGGGTATCAACACGGTCAAGGCGCCGGCTACGGCAAAAATAGCTCCCGAGGCACCGATGGCTACTGAATAAGGCGGCGACAGCAGCAGATAAAAAACACCGCCCAGTATCCCCCCGGCAAAGTAAACAATCCAGAACTTTCGCTCGCCAACCAACTGAATCAAGTAGCTCCCGAAGAAATAGAGGGTCAACATGTTACCCAAGATATGGGCGATACCGGGAAAGGGGTCATGAATAAACATGTTGGTGACTATCGTCCAAGGCTGAGCTAAGAAACTTGACCTTGATAAACCAAACAAGTTGATAAAAAAATCGGGCCTGACAGAAGTGGTAATATACAGTATGATATTGATCGCTATTAAAAATCCAACCGGGCCTAAGTTAAATCCTTGCTGGTTTCTATATCTCATCATTCCCTTTACCGTAGTATTAATATGAGCCAGGCCGGATTATTCACCACTTTATATAATAACCTTAAGAGCTACTTATAGCAAGACATCCCTTTCCTAGTTCCGTTTGCATTTGGTTGATTCTACTTGTCATTGCGAGGAGCATAGCGACGTGGCAATCTAGGTGAGGTGACGTCATGCCCCTCCCAGATTGCTTCGCCTTCCGACTTGCGTCGGAATGGTCTCGCAATGACACCACCAACCAAATAGTACCCCTTTCCTTTTATCCAAAAACTCTAGTAGAATAGATGAGCTATGAAAGAAGACTCAACCCCTATCCGGCGGCAATACCTCAGAATTAAGCGCCAATATCCCCAGGCGATTGTCCTTTTCCGCCTGGGGGATTTCTACGAGACCTTCGATGAGGATGCTAAGGTCGTAGCTAAGGAGCTTGAAATTGTCCTCACCTCCCGGGGGATGGGCAAGGGGTATCGGGCGCCGATGGCAGGCATCCCTTATCACGCCCTGGATAACTACCTGGCCCGACTGGTAAATCGCGGTTACAAAGTGGCTATCTGTGAGCAGCTCACACAGCCTAGTGAGACTAGAGGGCTGGTGGAGCGCGGGGTCATCCGTTTGGTTACACCGGGCACGGTAGTTGAACCTGGCCTTCTCGACAGCAAGCGAAACAACTATCTCACCAGCCTGGTTTTAGGTGATGATGAGGTCGGCATCGCCTATGCAGATATTACCACCAGCGACTTTGCCACCACCCAGCTACCCCTCTCCCGGGCACTCCCGGAACTGGAGCGACTCCGACCCGCTGAAATCATCACCACCAGCAGTGCGGAGCTAACGGATTGGAAGCTATCGGCTCCGCTAACCCGTATTGATGACTACCGCCTGGAGTTAGAGACGGCCCGCCAGAGGCTGCTCGACCATTTTAGCGTGGCCACCCTCGACGGCTATGGCTGTGCCCATCTGCCCCTGGCGATACGAGCCGCCGGCGCCATTATTCAATATATCGAGGAGACCCAGAAGGGGGCTTTAGGACACCTGACCCGGCTGGCAACCTATTCGACCGATTCGTTCATGGCCCTGGATGAGCAAACCCAGGCTAACCTGGAGCTTTTCCGCAACGCCCGCTCCAGAACGGCTGATGGCTCGCTACTATCAATTATTGACCTGACCCAAACGGCAATGGGAGGCCGGTTATTAAGGCGATGGCTGGGCCAGCCCTTGCTCGATATTACTGAACTGGTTAAGCGGCAGGATGCCATTGAATGGTTCTACAGTAATACCTTGCCCCGTAATCAGATTACCTCTTTGCTGAGCAAGATGGCTGACCTGGAGCGTCTGATTAACCGCATCAGGGGCAATATCGCCCTTCCCCGCGAGCTGGTCGCCCTGCGGCGTAGCCTGGAAAAAATACCTGAGCTGATTGAGATAATTGATGGTGACAGCAGCAATAGCCCGCTCCACTGGCTGAAGGACGAGCTAAAACCATGCCCGGAAGTTGTTGAGTTGATTGGGCAGGCAATAGCTGATGAACCAGCCGCCAGCCTGGGTGAAAGCCCCGATAACATCGGGGTCATCCGGCAGGGTTTCTCCGAGGAACTGGATAGCCTGCGGCTGGCTTCCCACAACGCCCGGCAATACCTGACGAACCTGGAACATCAGGAAAAGGAAAAAACCGGCATTAAATCGCTTAAGGTGGGCTATAACAGGGTCTTCGGTTACTATATCGAGGTCTCCAACGCTAATCTGCCTCAGGTGCCTGAGCACTACATCCGGAAGCAGACACTGGTCGGTGGGGAGCGCTTTTACACCCCGGAGCTAAAGGAATATGAGTCGCTGATTCTGAACGCCCGGGAGCGGATTAGCGAGATGGAGGCGAATCTCTTTCAGCGGGTATGCTCTCAGGTAGCCACCTCCAGCGAACGTATTCTGGCTCTCGCCAATGCCCTGGCTACCCTGGATGTAGTCTCCAGCCTGGCTGAGGTCGCCGTGCGTTATAGCTATGTCCGCCCGGAGCTGACCACCGGTAATGAGATAGTTATCAGAGAAGGACGCCACCCGGTAGTGGAGCGAAGCCTGACTGACAGCAGCTTTGTGCCTAACGATGTCTACCTGTCAAATGACGATGCCCAGCTTATTATCCTCACCGGCCCTAATATGGCGGGCAAGTCTACCTACCTGAAACAGGTTGCCCTGATTGTGCTCCTGGCTCAGATGGGCAGCTTCGTGCCGGCGGATTCAGCCACCATCGGTCTGGTCGACCGTATCTTCACCCGTATCGGTGCCAGTGAGAATCTGGTCGGCGGACAGTCTACCTTTATGGTGGAGATGGTGGAGACAGCCAATATCCTGAACAATGCCACCCCGCGTTCGCTGATTATCCTTGACGAGATTGGGCGGGGCACCAGCACCTACGATGGACTTGCCATTGCCCGGGCCGTGGCTGAATATATCCATAACTATGCGGGATTAGGAGCCAAGACACTCTTTGCCACCCACTACCACGAATTAGTCGAGCTAGCCGGCGTCCTGCCCAGGGTGAAGAACTTCAATGTGGCGGTAACCGAGGAAAGGGGTGAGGTCATTTTCCTGCGTAAGATTGTGCCCGGCGGCGTGGACAAGAGCTACGGCATCCATGTAGCCCAACTGGCCGGATTACCCAAATCAGTGGTGCAGCGTGCCCACCAGGTGCTTGACGACCTTGAGGGAGATAGCCAGAAAAAGGCACCATCTAAAGGGTTGCGCCGCCAAGAACCAGCCCAACAAATATCCTTCTTCGGGCAAGAATCGCCGCTCTTAGCCGAACTGGAGAAGCTGGACATTAACTCCCTGACGCCCTTGGAAGCCCTGACCAAGCTCTACGAACTGCAAAAGAAGGCGAGGGAGGAAGGGTGAGGGTCCTCGCTAGTCTTTCCTGGCAACGTATACTGCTCCCTCAATCAGGAAATAGATGGCGAACAGGATAGCCACGGTGGCAAGGCTCATGTATGAGCCTGTCGTTATCCCCAGGTTTCGCATCATGAGTCTGGCAAGTCCAGCCAGAATTACGCTAACCAAAGATACTGCTGCTGCCGCATAGGCTAATCTATGATGCATAGTTCCTACTTTCATTGCTGTTCCCTCCTTTCTGCTACTTGCTGAAATCTTACACCCAAATTCTCCAAATGGCAAAAGAAGGCGAGGGAGGGGTGTTAAATTATGGTAAAATGTGGAAGCCCTGACCAAGCTCTACGAACTGCAAAAGAAGGCGAGGGAGAAGGGGTAAAGAGTCTATCGTGCTATAATATGGAAATGAGCCTAATAAGTATTATTACCCTCCTATTTGCTGCTATCGCAAGTTTTACAGGTACTATTACATTGTGGGGTAATAGACCACGAGTCACACTGAAGGTATCACAAAAAGATGATGAAGTGTTTCATGTTCACATTGTTAACAGGACGCATGAAACCATTATAATTGTGGAATATGGTATTCATCTCTCTGACGGACGAGATTTATCTCGTAAGTCGTCACACAGGAGTATACTGTCTGGACTAGATTTTATCACTGATGATTGGAGCATTAGTTCTCTAAAAGAGACGATTGACAAGGAACACGCTATGAGCAAAGTGACTTTTGTTTATGCGAAAGATGCTACTTTGCGAAGATATCCGTATCGGTGCCGTTTCCCGAAACATCTGCGAAAGGTCATTGAGAGTTAACCCTATCTCCTTTATCCCCTTCCCTTTAGCAAGGGGAAGAGACCGAAAATCCCCCTTAGTCCCCCTTCGGCAAAGGGGGAGACCTAAAAGTACCACATTTATGTCATTCTGAGCTTAGCGAAGAATCCGTGTTATCCCCCATCCGAGAGCGGATTCTTCGTCGTTTCACTCCTCAGAATGACGAGGTTATCATAAAGATGAAGAGGAGCTATACCCCCTCACTACTCCACCAGTTTGAAGGCTTTGCTGGACGAGCCGCAGATGGGACAGGTTTCGGGGGCTTTGCCGGTGACGGTATTACCGCAGACCTGGCAGACAAAGTAAGGCTCGTCCTTGAGCGGCTGAGCGGCGCCAAGGGCTTTGAGCGCCTCTTCGTAAAGTCCGTGGTGGATTTTCTCAACCTCGTTAGCATAGTCAAAACTCTCCAGAGCCTTCATATTATCCTCTTCTTCAGCCTGGTCAAGGAAAAGGGGATACATCCGGGTGAATTCATAGTGTTCCCCGATGGCAGCAGCTAACAGGTTTTCCCGTGTCGAGCCGACTCCCTCCATAACGTTGAAGTGGTTGCGGGCGTGCACCGTCTCAGCTTCAGCCACCGCCCTGAACAGCCGGGCGACCTGGGGAAACCCTTCTTTTTCTGCCTTCTGGGCAAAGAACAGGTAGCGTCGGTTAGCCTGGCTTTCTCCGGCAAAAGCTTCCTGCAGATTTTTATCAGTCTTAATGTCCATCAGTGCCCCCTTTATTAGAGATTGTTTATTCTATCTTTTCCAGGCTGGCGAGAGTTTCAGCCAGATATGATTCTAATTTCTGCTGCCTGAGGCGGGTATACAGCCCCTCAGCCTGAGCTTTGTCCTTTAAGAGGGTAAATAACACTGGCCCGGAGCCAGCCAGGTGAACATCGGCAGTACCGGCTTTCACCATCTGCTCCCGGCAGGTATCCAATCCCGGGAACCGGGCAGAAGCGACATTCTCGAAGGTGTTGCACAGCAGTGAAGGAGTGAATTCCCGCCCCATCTTTATTTCCTCCACCAGTCTCTGCGTATTTTGTCCATCTGTGAAATCAGTGGCACGAAGACTCTCATAGAGCCGCTTAGTCTTCCCTGGCAGCCTGGGCACAGGTGGCATCACCAGGACAACCCAGCGGTGGGGTAGTGGTGGCAGGGGGGTTACTATTTCCCCACGGCCTTCAAGCAGCGCCGTGCCGCCATAGAGAAAGAATGACACATCCGAACCTAACTGCCGGGCAAGTTCAAGCAATTTCTGCGGCGATAACCCCAGTTGCCAGAACTGGTTAAGTCCAAGCAAAACAGCCGCGGCATCACTGCTATCCCCACCTAACCCTGACGACAAGGGGATGTGTTTGGTGACCTCTATGCTAACCCCTTGCATGCAGCCGCTAACCTGCTGGAGCAAGCCAGTTGCCCTAGATACCAGGCTCTCTGCGGCCAGCCAGCCGGTCAGGTCGGACTTGAAGGTAATATGCTGACCAGGTTGGAAGCTCAGGCTATCACCGAGGCTTATTGTTTGCATCACACTGCGGATTTCATGAAAGCCGTCCTGGCGCTTGCCCAGGACTTCAAGGGTTAGATTAAGCTTGGCCAGCGCCCGAACCGTCAGCATGTCGATTGCTCCACCCGGCTAAATATCTGCCACAGTTGTGCCCATTCCTCAAGGCTCAGGGTTTCCGCCCGCCGTTGCGGTGCGATATTCGCTCTGGTCAAGAGGTCTAATACTTCAGGCTTGGTTATTCCCAGACCATTAGCCAGAGAATTAGCTAGTTGCTTGCGGGCAGAACTGAAACCAGCCCGCACCAGGGCAAAAAAACTCTCTTTATCGGCTATCTCAACGGCGGGCTGCGGATACAGGGTAATCCTCAGTATTGCCGAGTCGACTGCCGGCTCCGGATAAAAGCAATGCGCCGGCACATAACATATTATCTCGGGCTGACCATAAAGCTGCACGCTGATACTGAGTATACTCATCTGCCCGGGTTTTGCCGTAATCTGCTCGGCTACCTCTTTCTGCACCATTACCACTATAATCTGGGGCTGAACCGCAGCTTCCAGAAAATGGCGCAGCACAGGGGAGGTAATGTAATAGGGGAGGTTTGCCACCACCTTGTAACTTACCGGGGGGAATTTAGTTTTTAACTCATCGAGGCAGGCTGCCGGCTCAGTTTTAAGCACATCCCCATTGATAACGGTAACATTCTGAGAAGGAGCTAAGGTTTCCCTCAAAATGGCAGCTAGATTGTCGTCCAGCTCAACGGCAATCACCCACCCGGCTTGTTTGGACAACTCCCTGGTGAGCACACCGAGGCCGGGCCCTATTTCCATAACAACGTCGGCCGGGGTAAGCTGAGCGGCGGCAACAACAAGCTGCAGCACTTCCTCGTCAATCAGGAAATGCTGTCCCAGCCCCTTTTTCGCCCGCAGACCATAGCGGCGCAGTAATCCCCTGGTCTGGGTCAGGAGTGACTCAGATTTCAGAGGATGTCTGCTCAAGGGCATTACTACTCGTTCCTCGCTGTCACAATGTCCTCATGCCGAGGGTAAAATTTTTCACGGTTAGGCTCCCACTCGGTATGCAACAGGGTGAAAAACCAGCCATCAAGCCACTTACTACGCTTATAAACATGGCTTCTCAGGGTTCCATCCAGAGAAAAGCCGTTCTTCTCAAGCGCCCGCCGACTGCCGATATTACCCACGAATACCGTGGCAGAGACCCTGGCAGCATCAAGATACTTGAATGAAAAATAACAGACAAGCCTGATAGCATCAGTCATATAGCCCCGGTTCCAGAATGGTTCGCCCAACCAGTATCCGATGTCGACCTGGAGAGGATAACCCGGAAAACGAATATCTATGCAACCTATTAAGCCTGGTTGGTCAATTTGTTCAATAGCAAAATGGTATTTTACGCCTGCTTTCATCTCCCCTTCCCACTGACGGTAACTGTTAAGCAACTTTTCCTGGTCAGTCGGTCCATCCCACGCCAGAGTGGCTAGTACTACCTCGTTTTTCACAAGGCTATATGCTGCCTCAGCATCAGCCGCTCGTATGGGACGAAGTCTAACCTTCTCACCAACAATATCAATATGGTTAAAACCTACTGGCATAATTTTACCATCCAGAAATGAAAGGTTCTGAGCCCCTTAAAACTATATTATTCCGAGGTCGTTCACAATGAAAGCCGCCTTTTTATTTCAGGAATTGATTTTTGAGCCGCTAGCCCACCACGCCGGATGCACTCCTCCGCCTGATGGAAACCAGCCAGACCGATACCAGCCATATCAGGCTCAATAACTACATCAGCGCCGCTCAGGCTGGATTCAACCAGGTGAGAAGCCAAGATATCAACTGTTTGTATCATAACGTTAAAGATATTAGGCTCCTTTGTCTTTGTTGTCTCTTCAGGCTGCGAGGAAGTTGTCCGTCCAGGGTGGTGCAGTACATTTACCGCAATAACAAAATCGGCGCCCATGTCTTTAAGGACTCTTACCGGCACCGGAGTTACCAGAGTGCCGTCGACCAGATATCTGCCTCGCCATTTGGTAGCTCTAAAGATTACTGGCAGTGAGATACTGGCAATGACCGCATCCAGCACCAGCCCGTCTCTGAAGACCACCTCTTCCCCGGTCATTACATCAGTAGTCACACAGGCAAAAGGCTTGGCTAAATCGGCGAAGCTTACTTCACCGATAATCTCTTTAAGCCGTTTCTTGATTCTCCGGCCACCAATGAAACCGGTCCTGAGGACGGTCAGGCCGACCAGTGGCAACATCAGTGGCAATATCTTCTTCCAGCCAATACCCAATGCGAAATCCTTAATCTGGCGGGCACTCTTACGGTTGGCATAGGCAGCCCCAACTATGGCCCCCATACTGGTGCCGGCAACCATATCTATGGGGATACCTTCCCTCTCCAGGACTTCAAGCACCCCGATATGAGCCAGTCCCCGGGCCACACCGCTACCCAGAGCTGACCCGACCTTTCTTCTCTCCAACCTTTGTAACCTATCCCCCTGCCCCCTTCCCTTGGCAAGGGAAGGGGGGAATAGTTTCTTAAGAGAGGCTCCGCCTCTCTTTAACTCTCCGCTATTATGGAGAGATAAGGCTGTCTATTGCTCTTCCTTCTTCGTCCGTAAGGTAGTAAGCTGACCCTTGGCTATGGAGTAATTTTGACACTCTACTCAATGCTGGAATCGCAGTCAAAATCCGCTCCAATACGGGGTGCTGGCTAAAATTCTCAAAGGTTGCGAGACGAGACATCCATGTCGGTTTCCTTGGTCCTGCTGGGTCTACCCAAAACTCATCGTCTGGCGTTTCAAGGGTAGGAGTAGAAGCAACAGTTGCTCTGGCATAAATACCTGCTCCCTCTCCTGATAGCCCTATGAAGAGGGTATCATCACGCTCCGCATCTTTGCAGGCTGTCCACATCTCAACATCAGAGGCATTACGATTCAGGGCATCTAGTAATTTATAAACGTTTGGATTTGATTTAACTAACTGATAGCTCATTTGTTTTACCTCCTCTTGAATCGGGTGTCCAAGAGGGGCTGTCGCCCCTCTTTTTTCTCCTCCCCCTCTCCTTCAAAAGGAGAGGGGGATACAGGAGGTGAGGTTAGCTCCCTATTTATCCCACAGTTCCTCGATATCTTTCTCGGCTTGCTTGCCAATTTCAGGCTTTCCTGCCGAGATAAACTCCTTGTATGACGCGGCTGAGCCGTACTCTCGTGTCCTGACCACCACCGGCATCGGCACGGCATGACCAAAAATGAGCGCCTGCCGCTTGGATTCGAGCCGGGCTAATACCGATTTAAGCTCATTCTTCCCTGAGGTACCGGAGAGCACACTATCGATATCATGCTCGTTATCCAGCAGGCAGGTTATTTTAGTGCCCAGTTGCGACATAACCTCTTCGTCGATACCGCTGGGACGCTGGTCAATCACCAGCAGGGTGACATTATACTTGCGCATTTCACGGGCAATAGTGCCAAAAATAGTCTGATTGGCTACCCCGGGATTGAGGAAGCGATGTGCCTCTTAAATGGTGATAACCGGGGGATGAGGCGAGACACTATTCTCACCCATTGCCTTCTCCGTCCTCTCTCGATATTGAGTGTAGATACGGCGGGTAAGCAGATTAGCCACCAGGATATAGGCGGTAATATCGGTATAGCGGCCAAACTCCAGCACCACATTTATTCCCCGGTCAAGGTGTTCCAGAATACGCCCGACTGCATTATCCAGAGGGTGGGCTGTAAGAAAAGGCAGCCGGTTGATAGTTGCCAGTCCTCGCTGTAAGTTAAGCAGGGTGCTCTCATGTATGTTCAAACCCTCGGGCAGTTCCTCGGTATCTTTTATGTCCAGAGTACTCTGCAGCCAGTTTTTACCGAATCTCCTGGATAGCTGGTAGACCGCTTCCACGGCAAGGTCGGTAAGATTCAGTGTCGCGCGCAGTAAAACCATGTCTTCCGGCTCAATCTCGTCATAGCCTATCCTGACGACAAAGTCGGTACTCACTTTACGACGCCTGGAATTCTCCTCATCAAGGGTAAAGACGGCTACCTGCTCCGGGAAGAGCTGTTTTAGCGACTTAACAGTGCGCCCTCCCTCGTTAGTGCCCGCCCAGCCATACTCGCTGTGCATATCAAAGATGAGGTTCACGGCGGCGCTCTTCTGGAGCATGCCGATGAGCAGTATGCGGGTGAGGAAGGTCTTGCCCGTGCCACTTTTGCCAAAGATGCCGTTCGAGCGCTCGACCAGCTTAGGCAGGTCGAGGCAAATCTTGGTCTCCATATCCAGCGGTGTGCCGATATAAAACTTCTTTTCATCCTCTTTACCGAAGACCAGCTCCACATCTGTCTGCGATGCCAGATTTACTGTGGAGAAATGGCTGGGCACCGTCTTCACAGGCTGGGCTCCCTCGAGCAAGCTGGCAGCATCTCCCCCGATGGTGAGATAGGAAGAGACCTGGAGTGTGCCATAGGTGCTGGTGCCGGCCAGGACCTCGGCCATAAACGGGTCGGAAACATCGGGCGGGGTCAGTGTCAGCTTCTGGTCGATCACTCCCAGGCTGATATCGGTTATCATGCCGAAGAAGCGCCGCTTCTGCCCTTCGATGGTGACATAGCGTCCCACCGCCATATCTTCCACAGAAGCCGAGCTATCCAGCCTGACTTCCACTCCCTTATTTAACGAGCCGGAGACGACAATCCCCAATCTCACGCTATTTTCTTGAGTCATGGCTTAATTCTCCCCAGAATGGATTTGAGCCGGTTAAACTCACCACCCAGTAATATGGCTAGCTCCTTGCCGGCCGCCACCTGAAAAGGGTGAGGGTCGGGATAAACCTGGCTCATCTGGCGCAGGGCCGCTGCCACCAGCTCCTCGACTGCCACCGGCAGATGGGTGTTGAGCAGGATATTAAGGAAACTCAAGGACTGGCTGAACTCTTTGACCTCATCCGGGGAGCACAGGTAGACAAAGCTGTGGATGCGGGCGGGCTGGGGCGGCAGGTAGCGAAATAGTTTATCCTTTTCTCTATAGCCTACGACCAAAGTGCTGAACTCGGTGCGCAGCAGCTTCAGCAGCTGAGGGCTGGAGCGGTAGATTGCCTCCTCGCTGGCTTCATCCTTGCCCCGGGCAATCGGGCGCCGACCCGGCTCCAGGCTGGCGGTGGTCGCCTGATAGACTATACCGTATAACTCCACCGACGAATCGGTGGTCTTCACCAGGCTGCCTAATGGTGGCGACTGGTAAAGCTCGTAGCACTGGGCAACGAACTCAGTGGTGCTGGCTTCAATAATTTCACCGACTCTATCTGATAAATCAGGCATGTTTAATTATCAACCCCTTCTGGTTTTGCATTAGATAACCCCATCCCCCTTTATGAGGCTGTCCGAAATCTGTCATTGCGAGACCATCCCGACGAAGTCGGAAGGCGAAGCAATCCCTGAGATTGCCACGGGCTTCGCCCTCGCAATGACAAGGAGACCTTTTCGGGAAGCTTCAATTTTGGTTAAAGAGAGGGACTTCGCCCCTCTTTGAACACTCGATTAGCTCCCTATCTCTTCTTGACTGCCGGCGCCTCCTGTGGTTTCTTCTCTTTGGACTGCTTGGGCTTCTTCACATTGCTTCTGCCTTTATTTCCCATTAATTTACCTCCTCTGTATTAATATTTACCTTAATGCTACGCCCAAATAGTAAGGCCAAATGATGAGACCAAGCAGAATTTCCCACCATACCAGATTCAAGTAGCCGATAGTAAATAGCCAGCCGATGAACCAGAAACACCACCTGCCGCACTGGCTGAACCACCCCTGCCCCTCCACTTTTTTTCCTCTGTCATGTTGGCCTCCTTCTTCAAAAAATCCTAAATCCTAATATCTAAACTCTAAACAAATTCAAATTCCTTAATTTTAGGATTTATGGTTTAGAATTTAGTGCTTTTATCTTCATACCCACCTTGTCTTTTTGCTCTGGCTCTTGCCGGAGGTGGGGGTAGGCATCTTTTCCCCTGCCAGGGATTCTTCCACCAGAGCCCAGAAGTTCTCTCTATCTGCCATAGTAACTACCGCCTGCTCGTGGGCTTCGGAGAGGGCTACCGGGTAGCCTTGCCCCCGCCGGCACTGGTCTAAAATCAGGCTATGAGCCAGATTGAGCCGGTTTTCGTCCCGGGCGACCCATTGCGGAATCTCTACCCGGGCGATTTCATCATCCACCCGGAGGTAAAAGAAATAGACCTGATGCTCTCCATAGTGCTTGCGCACTACCGACGATTGACTGATAAAAAGTGCCGACCTCTCTCCCTGATCCAGCAAGTGGGCAAAAATATCCCTGTCCCGCACGCCGGCAACGGCATAACAGTCCCTGGTGGCACAGTCGGGGCAGTGGCGGTCAGTATCCAAAGGGTCATTGGGGCAAAGCGCCAGGCGCAGGGCATTAACGACATCGGAGCTGCGTGGAAAACTGATATAGCTGGCCAGAGCCAGCTTTTTATCCCTATTCAGCTTTCTCATCTCTTCAAGATAGTTCAAAAAACCCTTCTCCAGCAGCAGCTCGCCGACAAAGTCAGGATAAGCCTCCAGTCCCCAGAGAATCAGCGAGCCATCGAGCAGTCCCAAGCTGGAGCTACCCGCCGGCAACTCCGCGGCCAGTTCGGCTAACCGCTGACACTCCGCCACACCACGCTTGATACCCAGCAGGGCACCTTCTACCGGCTGCTCACGACTCTTACCCCCGGGCGCCATAATCACCAAATCGGCATCGCCGGCATAGAGACAAGGGACATTATCCAGAACGGCATCAGGATGAGCGCCATAATGCAGCACAACACTACTGATGTTTATCAGGTAGCACCGGGTGGAGCGGTGGCGGTCAACCTCAATCTGCGAGCCGTCGCTGGCCAGAACAGTGAAATCGGCAGGGAGGGATGGTGCTTCATAGTGCCGGTCAAGCCCGTCGACCAGTCCAGCCACCAGCCAGGTAGTCTTACTGGCAGCAATCTTCTTGCTTAAATGTTCCAGGGTGTCAGTCTGGCTATGGAGGGTATCCAGAGCCTGTTGCAGACGTTGTTGCCTCTCCCGGCTATCCGCCTTCAGCCTGGCGACCATGCCACCAACCTGCGCCGCCACCCTGGTTAAATCTAATGACATCTCTCTTGCTCCTGCCGTCTATCGGGATGTCTATCCAGCAAAAGTATAATTCATTGGGGGAGCGAACTCAAGCAATTCCTTAGTATGCTACAATGATTGTGGCAAATGTTGGATTAAGAACGGTTATTTTATGTTCCCGTTATTGCTCAGCGTGGTCGTCATATCATTATCCGGGGTAATGATGCCGGGGCCAATGTTTGCCGTAACTCTGGCCAAAAGCTACCGCAGCCCCTGGGCTGGTGCCCGGGTATCTATGGGTCATGCCGTCATCGAAGTACCCCTGATACTGCTAATATACTTTGGTTTTGCCCGGTTCTTCACCAATAGCGTGGTGCAGCTTGTGCTGAGCCTGCTCGGTGGTGCCATGGTTATCGTAATAGGCGTCCTCATGTTTCGTGCTCGGGCCGAAGTGGTTCAGAAAGGTCAGGACTTACCTTACAGTACTTTTGTTGCCGGTATCCTGACCAGTGGTCTTAACCCATACTTTCTGCTTTGGTGGGCGACTATCGGCAGTCTGCTCGTAATGAAGTTCCTCGATTTCGGTGCCGCCGGGCTAATTCTGTTTATCGTGGTGCACTGGCTCTGTGACCTTGCCTGGCTTTCGTTTCTTTCCATTGTCGTCTACAGGACGCACTCGCTGTGGAAATTAAAATATCAGGAGTGGCTATTCATCACCTGTAGTCTGTTGCTCATCGGGTTCGGTGCTTGGTTTCTGGTGTCCGCTATCCCGATTAAGATTTAGGCTCTAGTCACCTGGCCTTAACCTCTAGTCAACCAGATTTATGTTCAGGCGCAGGCTACAGGAGAAGACAAAGCACTGGTCACACTCTGTGCTACAGGGTTCAACATGGATGGTTACATTAGAATTAGGCAACCTCTTCTCTATATCCTGCTCCAGATGGTCGCACATCTGATGGGCTTCTTCCACACTGGCGTTCTTAGGCAGCATCAGGTGCAGATCGATGAAGCGCTGGCTGCCTGCCTTACGAGTACGGATTGCATGGAAACCAGCCAGTTGACTGGTGTGTTCTCTGATGCAAGAGATCAATTCATTCTCTTCTGCCTGGGGCAGACTGACGTCAATTAGTCCGCCAAAAGCCATCCGCCCCACGCGGTAAGTTGCCCTCAGTATCAGCAGTGATACTGCTAATGCCAGAATCGGGTCAAAGATGGTCAACCCGGTGAAGCGTACTATCAGCAGACCTACCATCACCCCCGCTGTGGAATACACATCACCCCTGATATTATTGGCATTGGCTTCTAAAGCTACGGAGCCAGTCTTCCGGGCTACTCGAAACAGGTGCTGAGATAGGAAGATGCTAACCAGCATGGAAACCAGCATAACGCCGATGCCAGCTTCGGTAAGTTGAATGACATCGCCCACGATTATGCGCTGGATGGCTGAATAGATTATGATGCTGGCGGCGCCGAGAAGCAGCACCGCCTGAACACCGGCGGCAAGATCCTCAACCTTACCATGCCCGAAGGGATGCTCCTGGTCAGCCGGCTTAGCCGAGAAACCGACCGTGAGGAAGGTAATCACTACGGCAAAAATGTCAAGGGAGCTGTCTACAGCCTGGGCCCAGATGCTGATACTATCGGTGATTACAGCCACAGCTATCTTGAGTCCGAATAGCCCAATAACAACAACAAGTAAGAGTTTAGCGGCACCACTCGGAGTAGAAAACACTGTTATCAGCCTCCCCTTAAAAGACAAAAAAGCCATGGGACTTCTGGTCCCACGGCTTCAAATCCGTTGCCCAACTTAGGCCCGGCATTACCTTAATGTATCAGTAATACCTGTTCCTACGCCGTGATTATAACTAAACAGTATTGGCGTGTCAAATATAGCGGTGACACTAACCAGAACCGAAACAGCGGCTGCCTAAGATTTAGCGAAAAACACAGTCGTCACCCCTGCTCGGTTTTACTGGCGAGTTGAGGCTTGCGCCCGATGAATCTGCCCCACTCTCTATTCTGCCAGACTACCAATAGTGCACTGGCATTACAGATTGAACTGTAAGTACCAGTCGTAACCCCGATTAGTAAAACAAGAACAAAGTAATGAATTGTACTACCGCCGAGAAGGAACAAAGCCAGTAAAACAAATAAAACGGTAAGTGAAGTATTGAGAGACCGCGCCAGCGTCTGTACGGTACTGTAGTTTACTACGTCGGCAAAGTCCCCACCGATGCCTTTAATCATGTTCTCCCTGATACGGTCGAAAACGACAATAGTGTCATGTACACTGAAGCCGGCCACTGTAAGCATTGCAGTAATGAAAAGGGAATCAACTTCCACTCCGGCCGCCCACCCCAATATGGAAAAAATTCCGAGCACAACCAGGACGTCGTGGAGTAACGCGATAATAGCACAAGTACCCCAGCGGAGGGGATTAGGCATTCGGCGAAACGCCCAGGTTATATAAAGCAATATACCTATCGCTGCAAGTACAACAGCAAAAGACGCGTTCCGGGCCGTTTCGCCGGTAACTATCGGAGAAGCAGAAGCAAAGTCACGCACTGTGACATTGGCGCTGAGGGTTGTACCTAAACCGGCAGTTAACTCCTGCTTCTCATCATTATTTATTTCCCGGAGACGAATCAGAAAATCGTCCGCAGAGTGACTATACTGGACCACGGCATCACCGTATCCCAGAGTTACCAGTTCCTGCCGTAATTTATTTTCCTCAACAGTAGGGACGAAATGCAAAGTCAAGCTGGTGCCGCTCCTGAAATCAATACCTGGTTTCAGCGGATCCCCGGTTGAGATCCATGAGACTGCCAGAGAGATGAGTCCAGGAATAATTATTATCGCCGAAAGCAGAAAAAACCAGTATCTCTTACCAATAATGTTAATCATTTTGCACCCCTGGAGAGTAGACTCTTACCGGCCTGGGTACGCACCAGCGCAGTAAGGAAAGTCCGTGTCACTATAATGGCACTGAACATACTCACGGCGACTCCGAGAAACAGGGTTACGGCAAAGCCCTTAACTGTTAAGTCACCGGACGTGCTCCCGAACCAGTACAGGATGACGCAGGTTATGAAAGTCGACACATTACTATCGCGAACCGACGGCCAGGCGCGGCGGAAGCCTTCTGCCACTCCCCCTTCACCGGTACGTCCGGATCTCATCTCCTCCTTCATACGCTCGAAAATCAGGACATTAGCATCGACTGCCATACCAACCGATATGATAAAACCGGCGATACCCGCTGTCGTTAAAGTCACCGGAATGAGTTTAAAGATTGCCAGAACTATAGCGCCGTATACGAACAAAGCAATGATCGCTAGAGAGCCTAGCCAGCGGTAGTAGGCAACCATAAAGAACACCACCATGGCTATACCTATCAGTCCGGCACGCAGGCTCTTGCTGAGAGAATCGGCACCAAGAGTGGCATCCACATCTTTTTGCTGGATTACAGTTAAAGGTACGTTCAGAGTACCTGAGTTGAGTTGAATCGCCAGAGTCCGGGCTTCGGCAAGGACCGGCCCGGTTATGACACCACGGTCGCTTATCACTCCTTGAACTGTCGGAGCTGAGACAAGCTGGTTGTCCAGGAAAATCCCGACAGGCTTGTTCAGGTTCCTCTCGGTTATCTGTTGAAAAAGCTTAGCACCTTCGGTATTCCACTCAAAGTGTACCTCCGGTCTACTGGTCTGTGGATCAATTTGAGCAATGGAGTTAGGTTTGAGATACTGGCCGGTGAGTGCCTTCACATTACCGTCTATGCCGATTGCTGTGGCTGGTATCCATTCAGAATTACCATTTGCGTCCACTACAGGGGTACCCTGAGCATCCAGCTTCTGTTCTTTAAACTCAAGAAGAGCCACCTGCCCGATAAGCTTTATCGCTTCGTTAACATCTTTTACACCCGGAAGCTGAACCGTGACGCGGCCTTTACTTTCATCAACCTGAATTACCGGCTCGGTGACGCCATAGGCATTGACACGGCGCTCGATTGTTTGCAGAATGGCGGCCATCACCTGGGCATCTGTTTGCGAGGGGTCTTTCTTGGTCAGGTCTGCCTGGTAAACAAGATGGGTGCCGCCTTTAAGGTCAAGTCCCAGTTGTAACTTCTTCCCAAGCCAAGCCCCTTTGTCAATAGGGAACACTATCAGCAAAGACACAACAAAAAGTAGCAAAACGGCCATAAAAACCAGATTATTTCTTCTAGGCATTCTTTTTCTTTAACCTCTCAACCAAGGCTAGTGCCTCCTCTCTGGTAGTTACCTCTCCCGAGGCTTGACCTTCACGCACTGCCTCCAGAATTTCGCCAATCGTAGGTCCCGGATTCATCGCAAAGAGCCGGATTAAATCATTCCCGTCAACCAACCGGGGTGGGTGAACGATACTCTCCTCTTGACAATATTGGGAGAGCACATAGGCTACCATCTGAGCGTGCTCCTGCCAGTTAGCCAGGTTCAGGTGCGGACCTCTGGTAGCCAGGTGATCAGCCAAATTCAGAAAGAGAATATCGATACCAGCTTCTCCACAATCCCTGAAGTAGCGGTAAATAGCCCGGTTAGTTGGTAGCCCCTCCTGGCTCATTTGGGTCGGTCTCATGTGATGCCTGACTTCAGTTTCTACCAGCTTTATCTCCTGGCTGCTGAACCTCAGCCTTGCCAGCATATCAGCCACTGTCGCTGCCCCCTCCTCAGCATGCCCCAAAAAACGAATCCGGTTGCCATCCAGAGCTTTAGTTTGAGGCTTCCTGATATCATGGAGGAGGGCCGCCAGTTTGAGCAGTATCCTGCGGGTGCTGCCGCCGCTGACCTCCCGGTCAAAGTACTGAGCCAGCTCTACTGACCAGGGCACGGCCGCCAGAGTCTCCTCACCGGCATGCTCCCAGTCCCCCCGCCGCAGCATAAAGTCAACAGCCTTTACCGTCTGGAGAGAGTGCTCAAAACCATTCCAGAAATGCTCCGGGGGCTGCTCGACCCCCCTGGTCTCAGCCAGTTCGGGCAACACCGCCATCAGTAAG
>Ga0082335_1002839_pt1 | contig 30629 bp, 29 predicted proteins | sample Subgrocontami58m_FD_72375 | JGI IMG/M metagenome (GOLD analysis project Ga0082335, IMG submission 72375) | Subsurface groundwater microbial communities from S. Glens Falls, New York, USA - GMW37 contaminated, 5.8 m (SPADES assembly) (version 2) ...
GCCCGCCGCGGGCAGACGCAATGGCGCGGGTGTAGCTCCCACGGATGGTACGTCACGCCAGGCCGTACGAGTCCGGTTTTAGAGCCCGTCCCTTACCGAAGGCCGCACAAGGTCGGAACGGACACATCGCGCTACCTGTCACAGGGTGCGCCGGGCTTGTGACACAAGAAGAAGAAACGACGTCGTAGAAAGCCCGTAAAACCGGGCTCGGCCCCGACTCCGGGCGTGTGCGTGTCACAACATTTGTCTCAACTTGGTGAGACACTTTTTAGTGTGACACGCGATCAGGACGATGGCTCTTTGGCGTGCGGAGAGCCCAACTGCCCGCTGCTACTCGGCCGCAACCGGCCGCGGCACGCTCGCCTGACGGATGGTCAGGACCATCCCGGCGTTGACCATGTAGAGCGCAATCGCGATCCAGAAGATCGCCGCCGGCAGATGCAGGTCCATCAGGTAGCCGAACAGCGGCGGTCCCACGAGCGAGCCGACATCGAGACCTGAATAGACGAAGCCGAACACCTTGCCCGAAGCGCCCGGAGGCGTGGCGTTGCGCACGATCATGTCGCGTGACGGGTTTGTGGCTCCCCCGGCGAACCCTGTCAGTGCCAGCAGGGGCAGCAGGAACGCCGGCGTCACAGCGAGGGTGGCGATCGGCACCGTAAGGGCAGCAGCGACGAGTAGGCCTCCCGACGCCACGAGATCATGGCGTTTCACACTGTCTGCGAAGAAGCCGCCCGCGAGCATGCCGGCCGCCGAGCCGACCATGAACACGATCAGGCAGAGTGCGGCGTAGCGCTCCGTCACGCCGAACATTTCCGTCCAAGCCGGCACTGCCATTTGCTGGATGCCCACCGTGTTGACGGCGATCAGGGCGAAATAGGCGAAGCAGAGCAAGATGGAGGTCTGCAGGAAGAGGCCTAATCCCACCCTTGCGCCTTCCGCGGCGGCGGCCGCGCGGACCTCCGCGCGGTGATCGACGAAGTACCGATGATGCCCCAGGACGAACGCCGCCAGCAGCAGCCCCGGCACGGCGCCGATGAAGGCGGCTCCCGTCCGCCCCACCATGTCGTCGAGGAAGTAGATGATCGGCGCCGCGGCCCAGCCCAGCGAACCGCCCAGCCCGTGGATGCTGTAGGCCCTGCCCAGGCGGCGCTGGTTGACCGAGGCGTTCAGGAGGGCGAAATCGGCGGGGTGAAAGACGCAGTTGCCGACCGCGCCGACAACCGAAATGGCGGCAAAGGTCAGGAACGAATCGGCCAGGGCGGTGAGCGCGAGGCCGATGGCTGCGAGCGCCAGCCCGCCGGCCAGGATCGGCCGGGCGCCGAAGCGATCGACCGCAAAGCCCGCACCCGTCTGGCAGATGCCGGAAACCGCATAGTAGATCGCGCCAAGAGCGCCGACGTCGGTGAAGGACAAGCCGGCCTTTTCGCGCACGATCAGCAGCATCGTGACGAAAGCCAGCTGGTAGTAGTGGCTGGCGCCGTGGGCCACGCCGATCAGGCTGATGACCCGGACATCACGCCCCAGGGGGGCTAGGGCGACTGCGGACATGGAACCCTCGTTTACCCGGCAATGATAGACGATCCGCAGCGCGGCTGGCTGCGAAATTGAGCGCAGGAGGCATGCGTGCGGGATGACGCGAGACGGCGTCGCGCGCTACTGTCCCGGCCGAAAAGGGGAGAAACGTCATGAAACGCTGGAAACAGCGCCCGGAAGGCTCGACCTGGGGAGACTGGGGCGACGATGACCAGCTAGGCCGGCTCAACCTCATCACGCCCAAGAAGGTGCTCGAGGGTATTGCGGAGGTGAAGGAAGGTCTTTCGTTCTGCCTCAGCCTGCCGCTCGATTTTCCCGGCGGCAACGTCCTCAACTCCCGCAGGCTGCCGCCGGTGCTGTCGCCGACCGGCGACGAGAACGGCTGGCGTTTCAATTTCCACACCAAGACCATCAACCCACTGTTCGTGGACGTGGCCAGCGACGATCGCGTCATTCTCACCCTGCAGTATTCGACCCAATGGGACACGCTGGCCCATGTCGGCGGGATGTTCGATGCCGATGGCGATGGCGTGCCCGAGGCGCTCTACTACAATGGCTTCAAGGCGGGCTCGGATGTGGTCGGGCCCCTCCCCGATGCCGGCCGGGACGGCTGCGGGCATCTAAGCTATGCCCACAAGCTTGGCGTCGAGAACATGGCCGCCAAGGCCATCCAGGGCCGCGCCGTGATGGTCGACTTGGAGAAGCACTATGGCCGCGACCACAAGTATGTGAATTACGACGATTTGCGCCATGTGCTCGACGCCGACAAGGTGGTAATTGAACCGGGCGACATGTTGCTGCTCTATACCGGTTTCACCGATGAAATCGTGAAGATGAACAAGAAGGTCGACCCGGAACGCGCCCACGCCATGTGCTGCGTCCTGGACGGCCGCGACAAACGGCTCTTGCAATGGATCACCGACAGCCAGATCTCAGCCCTGATCGCCGACAATTACGGCGTCGAGGCGGTGCCAGCGAGGCCGGGGCCGGAGGACGTCGAGCACCCTTCGCTGCCGATCCACAATCATTGCCTTTTCAAGCTCGGTTTGAACCTGGGGGAAATCTGGTGGTTGCAGGATCTGGCACTATGGCTCCGCGCCAAGAAGCGCTCCCGCTTTCTCCTGACCGCCCCGCCGCTGCGCCTGCCGGGCGCGGTCGGATCGCCCGCGACGCCCGTGGCAACAGTCTGATTTCCGCGATGAGCGGGTCGTTTTCAGCGCTCGTCGCCGAAGGCCTGCGAACGGAACGATTTACCCTGCTCGATGTCGGCTGCTCCGGCGGTATCGAGCAGCAATGGCGGGTCTTCGAGCCGCGGCTACGGGCTCTCGGCATCGACGCCAGCGAGGCCGAGTGCCGGCGGCTGGCCACCTGCGAACTCAATCCGGATATCGAGTATCTCGCCGCCTTCGTCGGCCGACGGGCCGACAAGATCGTCGACCTGTCCGCCGGCCCCGCCGCGCCACTCATCATGCAGATGCGCGATCGCCTGAGCTTCATGCGCACGCGCGAGATCCGTGAGGCACGCCTCAAGGGTGCCTCCGCCGAAGAGCAGTTCCGCAACAATGCCTGGGAAATGACGGGGCTCGCCGATCCGGCCAAGCCAGTCGTCGTTCCTGGCCTGCTGGCGGCCCGTGGCTGGAACGACCTCGACTACCTCAAGATCGACATCGACGGCGTCGACTACGAGGTCCTTCGCTCATTCGACGCCCGTTTCGAGTCGCTGGGCCTGCTGGCGGTTCAACTCGAGGTCAATTTCATCGGCTCGGGCGCGACGGACGAGCATACATTCCACAACACCGACCGCTTCATGCGTCGCCAGGGCTTCGACCTCTTCCGCCTCGACGTGCGCACCTACTCAACACGTGCCCTGCCCTCGCGCTACGTCTGGCCGACACCAGCGGAAACCCTGTCGGGGCGACCGTTTCAGGGCGAGGCCTACTACGCCCGCGACATTCTGGGCCCCAAGGGCGCCGAGTGGGCCAAGCAACTCAGCGCGGAAAAGCTCGCCAAGCTCGCGGCGGTGTTCTCGGCCTGGGAGATCCCCGATGCCGCGGCCGAACTGCTGCTCGGCCTCCGCAGCCGGCTTTCGACGGTAATCGATATCGACGCTGGCCTCGACCGGCTGGCAGCGCAGACACAGGTCGGTGCGAGGCGACCTCTCAGCTATCGCGAATACATGGCGAAGTTCGAGGCCGACTCACCGGATTTCTATCGACCCGAGGGCGATATCCCGTTCCTTGAGCGGGTGAAGGCCGCCTGGAACGGCTACTGGAGGCCCCGCCTGCAACGTTAGGCCTTCTTCTCCCAGCCACCGCCGTCTGTCTGCTGCCAATAGGCCATGACATGCCCGGCAGCCTTGTAGGCTTTCCAGCGCTCGCGGGCGTCAGCCACCGCCGCGTCGTCGCGACCATCGAACAGTTCGAAGCAGCGCTTGTAGCTGCCCATGCGTTCCGACCGCGCATGGTCGGCCACGAACAGGTAGTTCGCCCCGTTGGGATTTTCGTCGACATGGGTCAACCACACCGGCTGGCGATCGGCATCGCCGTCGCGGGCCGCACCATGCGGCAGGAAGCCGTTCGGATCGTAGGTCCAGAGATGGGTGTTGAGGGCATCGACCCGTTCGGCTGAGCCAAGCAGGACGACGGCCCGCTCGCCCGCCTGCAGGGTCTTGGTGAGCAGGCGGGGCAAGGTATCCTCGAGCGACGATCGGGTCAGATGGTAGAAATTGACCTCGGTCGCCGCTTTCTGGGTCGTCATGGGAACGGTCAGCGCTCGTAGTTGTCGCCGATCAGCCGATCGAGCAGGCGCACGCCGTAGGCGGTGGCGCCCTTGGGTCTGGTGTCGTCGCCCTTGGCCGACCAGGCCATTCCGGCGATATCGAGGTGCGCCCAGGCGACGCCTTCCTTCACGAAGCGCTGCAGGAATTGCGCCGCCGTGATCGAACCGCCGTCGCGGCCGTTGCTGACGTTCTTCATGTCGGCGATGTCGGAGTCGATCAGCTTATCGTACTTCGGCCCGAGCGGCATGCGCCAGAGCTTCTCGCCGATCGCCGAGCCCGCGACGCGCAGGCGCGTGGAGAGTTGCGTGTTGTTCGAGAAGAGGCCGGCACGTTCGTGGCCGAGCGAGATGATGATGGCGCCCGTCAGGGTCGAGAGTTCGACCATGGCCTGCGGCTTGAACTTCTCCTGCGCGTACCACATGGCGTCGCACAGGATCAGCCGCCCCTCGGCGTCGGTGTTGATGACCTCGACGGTCTGGCCCGACATCGACTTCACGACATCACCCGGCCGCGTGGCATTGCCGTCGGGCATGTTTTCGACCAGGGCGCAGACGGCAACGACGTTCGCCTTCGCCTTGCGCCCGGCGATCAGGCGCATGGCCCCGGTGACGGCACCGGCGCCGCCCATATCCCACTTCATGTCTTCCATGCCGCCGGCCGGCTTCAGCGAGATGCCGCCGGTGTCGAAGGTGACGCCCTTGCCGATCAGCGCGACCGGCGCCTGGTCCTTGGGGCCATTCATCCAGCGCATGACGAGGAGCTGCGACTCGCGCTCGCTGCCTTGGCCAACAGCCAGCAGGACATTCATGCCGAGCTTCTTCATCTCCGCTTCGCCGAGCACCTCGACCTTCACGCCGAGCTTGGTGAGCTCCTTGGCGCGGCGGGCGAATTCGACGGGGTAAAGCATGTTGGCCGGCTCGCTCACCAGGTCGCGGGCGAAGAAGACGGCGTCGACGGTGGGCTCGAGCTGGGCGTAGGCCTTGCGCGCCTCAGCGGGACCCGCGACGACCACGGTGAGCTGTTGGAGGGACAGTTTCTGCTCGGGCTTGTCCTTGGTCTTGTACTTGTCGAAGCGGTAGTTGCGCAGACAGGCGCCCAGGGCGAGGTGGGCCGCGATCTGGCCGGGCGACAGGCGGCTGCCCTTCACCGGGTCCACGACCACGGTAACCGCCGCGTGGCCCGCCGCGTTTGCCTCGGCCGCGACCACGCCACCCAGGGCTTCCGCGGTACGGGCATCGAGCTCGCGCCCCTTGCCGACGCCCAGCAGCATCAGGCGGCCGATATCGCTGGAATGCCCCAGGATGGTCAGAGTCTGGTTCTTGGCGCCGGTGAACCGGCCGGCTCCGAGGGCCCGAGTGAGAGCGCCGCCTGTCTTCGCATCAGCGGCCTGTGCTGTCGCCAGGAGCTGCTTGTCGGCGCCCACGAACATCGCAACGTTGCCTGAAAAAGCCTTCGGAAAGGCCGAAAATTCGACTTTCATTCGATTCCCTCGCTATTTGGCGGCGATTCTTCGCCCCTGCGGCGCTACGGCGCAAGCAGCGAATTGCGCCCAGCAGACGGCAAATTCGGGGTGGCGTCCCGGCGCTGCCGACAGTATCAGTACCGGCCCTCAAAACGGGAATGGAAATGACCTCAGCCACTTTGCCTCGCGTCTCGGTCGTCGGTCTCGGCAAGCTCGGAGCTCCCCTTGCAGCGGTACTCGCCAGCCGCGGCTTCAGCGTCATCGGCCTCGACGTAAACAAGACGTTCGTGGATGCCATGAACGCCGGCAAGATGCCGATTGTCGAACCTCAGCTCAACGAGCTGATCGCCGCCAACAAGGAGCGGCTCTCGGCCACCATGGATGCCAACGAGGCGATCCAGAAGAGCGATGCCAGCTTCGTGATCGTGCCGACCCCTTCGGACAGCACCGGTTTCTTTTCGAACCGCTTCGTGCTCCAGGCCATGGAGACGCTGGGCAAGGCGCTGAAGGCCAAGAAGGGCTACCACATGGTGGTCATCACCAGCACGGTGATGCCTGGCACGACCGATACAGAGATCAAGGCGGCGCTGGAGAAGGCCTCGGGCCGCAAGGTCGGACCCGACCTCGGCCTCTGCTACAATCCGGAATTCATTGCACTGGGAAGTGTCGTGCGCGACATGCTATTCCCCGACTCGATCCTGATCGGCGAGAGTGATTCCAAGGCCGGCGACATGCTGCAGACCATCTATCTGCAGATGTGCGAGAAGAAGCCGCCGGTACAGCGCATGAACTTCGTCAACGCCGAACTCACCAAGATCTCCGTCAATACCTACGTCACCACCAAGATCTCCTACGCCAACATGCTGGCCGACATCTGCGACCGCATTCCCGGTGCCGACGTCGATGCCGTGACCAAGGCGCTGGGCGCCGACACCCGGATCGGAGCGAAGTATCTCAAGGGTGCGATGGGCTATGGCGGCCCCTGCTTCCCGCGCGACAACGTGGCCTTCGCCGCCTTCGCCCGCAAGATCGGCGCCCGCGCCGACGTGGCCGAGGCGACCGACCGCATCAACAACTACCAGATCGACCGGCTGTCGGGACTAGTCGCCAAGTTCGCCAAGGCCGGCACGCGCATCGCCATCCTCGGCCTTTCCTACAAGCCGCAGACGCCGGTGGTCGAGGAAAGCCACAGCGTCAAGCTGGCCGCCAAGCTCGCCGACGCGGGCTACGTCGTGGTCGTGCACGACCCGCTGGCCCAGGATGCCGCAATGGCCGTACTGGGCGACAAGGTTGTGGGCGCGTCCTCGATCGAGGGCGCCGTGCGCGAATGCGATCTGCTGATCGTCGCCACCGGCTGGCCCCAGTACAAGGAAATCGACCCGGCCTGGTGCAAGCGCAGCAATGGTAGCCATCGCCTTACGGTGCTCGACCTCTGGCGGACCCTGCCGACCGACAAATTCGCCGACGTGGCGGATGTGCTGTATCTCGGCTCCGGACGGTAGTCGGCGAGACTTGGCAAAGGTACTATCGCAAACGCAGGCATCGGCGTTGCGGAGGCCCTCGCGGCATGGAGCGGGCTGAATACGAGCGCATGCATGCGGTCGAGGATCGCATGTGGTGGTACCGTGGGCTGCGTGCGCTGGCAGCTGGCCACACCGCACGGGCACTTACCACCTCGCCCGCTACCGGTCCGGTGCTCGATGCGGGCTGTGGCACAGGCGGCATGCTTCGAGTGCTTGGCGCAACGGTGGCCGGCCGGCCGACGCTCGGTCTGGACTACGATCCCGTCGCGGCGGCGCTGGCGGCAGGCAAGGCAGGCAGGCCGGTTGCCTCGGGGTCGGTCAACGAAATGCCAATCGGTGACTGCACATTGAGTGCCTACGTATCGCTTGACGTCCTTTGCCACGAGCAGGTCGATCCGATGCGGGCCCTCAAGGAAGCGCGCCGCTGCCTTCAGCCCGGCGGCGTCACAATCTTCAACCTGCCGGCCTATCAATGGATGTTCTCGGCGCACGACAAGCGTGTGCATAACACCCGTCGCTTCACACGAAGCCAGGCTCGCGCCCTGCTTGCCGGACAAGGGTTCCGTGTCCTTCGCGCGAGCTACTGGAACATGCTGCTGTTTCCTCTGATGCTTCTCCATCGACTGATTGGGCGGGATGACGCCGAAAGTGACGTGCACGACTATCCGCGCTGGCTCGATGCGATATTTTCGAGCGCCCTCATGATCGAACGCGCGATCATCGCGACCGGTCTCAGCCTGCCGTTCGGCGGCTCGCTCATCATCGTGGCGGCACGGACGGAATGACCTCCCGCTCGCCACGGCCGTCCCGTCGTCATGTGCCGGGACTAGACGGCGAAGTCATCCAGCTTCTTGCCCTGTTTCATCAGGTCGACGACCCACTTCGGCCTCAAGCCACGGCCTGCCCACGTCTCGCTCTTATTTGCAGGGTTGCGGTACTTGGGTTTCAGTTTGGTCCCCTTTGCCGGTCCCTTGCCATTGAGCTTGGTGCTGCGCTCCTTCAGGGCGAGCTTGATGTCGGCCGGCGTGAGTCTGAATTTTGCAACGAGCGCCTTGAGCTCCTTGATACCGGGCTTCTCCGCACGCTTGAGCTCTTCGGCGATGGCTTCCAATTCCTTGATCTTGGCTTCGATGGCTTTAAGAGACGTCTTTCGGGGCATGGATCTTTCTCGGCAATGGAAACTGAATGGCGTTGCAAAGCATATCTTGGCAGGCAATGTCCATCACGGCCAGCGAACAACCGACTGAGGTTCGAAGCTCCGAACGAATGACGGCAGATGTTCCAGCCATTTAAATGACCACCCCACTGGTGACATCGCGGCACAGTTCCGTTTGCAATCTGGCCTTGCCTCGATTGCTAGAGGTGCCCCAAGCCAATAGGCTATCTTTCAAACTCGCTGCTCATCCACACAAGGCCGTAACCCGTGAACATTCCACCAACCTCAATGGCGGCCTCATTGTCAGTGAACCCAACGGGGAAAGTCTCATCGCAGGGACGCCGCATCGACCTACTCGTTATTTTCATCGTCGGGTTTGCGGGGCTCATCGCATTGATCTCCTGGCTGGACAATGCCGAAGGCATTACCGGCAATGGCGTTTTCAAGGCGATCCAGGCGAAACCCTGGATTTCCAACCCGGCAACTGCCCCGCTCGATCCGTCGAACTACCTGTATTTTCCGTTCGTCGGGTTGTTCTGCCGCCTGCTCGACTTGATCGGTGTCTTCGTGGCCGACCCGCGACGTCAGCTGACGATCGTCAATGCCTTCAGTGCCGCGCTCTGCCTCTGCATCGTCTATGTGCTCGTTCGTGAGATTACTCGAAATCGTCTCGTTGCATGGCTCGCGGTCCTTTTTCATCTCGCCAGCGCCTTCTTCTTAAATCTTGCGATCAGCAATGAAGACATCATGCCATCGTACACGCTGCTGTTCGCGTCGATGGCGCTGGCCTGTGTCTGGTTCGTCCAGCCGACGCGCCTGCGCGTCTGCCTGGTGGCCGTCCTGTTCACCGTGGCCTGGCTGTTCGAGTGGCGTCTGATGTTCCCGACGCTGCCGGCGATGCTGATCGCTCTCGCGCTCGGACCCGGACAGGCGTTGCAGCGGCTGGAAAGGATCGCGCTGTTCCTTGCCACGATGGTCGCCTTCGCCTGGATCGTCATGTCGCTCTGGGGCCCGCAGCCCAACAACGTCCCCTCGGTGATCGATCTCCTGTGGACCGGCAAAGGAATCGCCTCGGGATGGTCTGGATTCAACCTGCGCAAGATCGGGTTTCTCTGGATTGGATTGAGCGAGTATCTGGCTGGTGGAAGCAATATCAGCGAACTCGACGCTATTAACCGAATGATGCGGGAATTGATTTTTGCTAGCACGATCATTCTGGTCCTGGCTATCGGTGCCTTGGCCATATTGTGGCACTATCGCCAGGCGCTCGACGCTCGAATCTTGGCAACCATATTCGGCGTTACCTTCGGCTCAGGGGAGTTTCTCAACCTCTACGCGCAGCCGCAGGATCCACAGATGCAGATCAATGTGATGTCCTGGCTGACGATCGCATGGGCGCTTGTCGTCGCATCCACTGCACGACATCGTCCCACCATTACCTTTGCAATGGCTGCGGCGTTCGGGCTTTCGCTACTTTTCTACAATATCTGGATGATGCAGACACTCCGCGGCGTCGATACGGCCTGGCGGCTTGCTCTGGATCGGATTGAGCGCGAAGCCGATCCGGCGCGAACGGTTTTTCTGCTTCAGGGATTCGAGCCTACGATTTCGAAAATGTTCTACCATTGGGATGGCCATTGGGAATACTTTGCGACGCTAGGTCCATCCCCTTCCCCGCAGACGAAGTTCAAAGTGTTGGCGCTGGTGAGTGGGCCTGTGAACAGATCAAGTTTTTCCCCGAAAGAGCTTGCCGAGGACTTGCAACGCCAGATTGAGAAAGTGATGGACCTTGGATATGACGTCGTGGCGTCCGATATTTGGGCTTGGGATCTTTCGCGCATGGAGTCGTCTCTTTCAACCGTTGCGGATAAAGAGAAAACGGAGGCGATCTACCGAATGCTGCACTCGAAGTTTACCGGCACCCCGGCCTTTTCCGATCCGGTGGCCGGACCGTTCTTCAAAATCCAGCGCACGAGCCAAGGAAAATGAGTACTAGAGCTTCTTGGTTCATGCGCGGCAACACCAACGGCGCTTGGTCATGAGCACGGCCTTTGCGGCGTTCGTCGCCGGCAGTCTCGCCAATGAACGCTTCACCTTCGTTGACGTGGGTTGTTCCGGCGGCATCGATCCGGTGTGGCGGATATTCGGCGAGAGATTGAGGGTGATCGCCTTCGACGCCAGCGTCGACGAATGCGAGCGGCTGACGGCTGCCGAAGACCATCCCGACATCAAGTATGTTGCGGGTTTCGTGGGCATGCCGCCGGACCACCCTTTCCACGCCCAAGTGTCCGGAAAGCCCCGCTTCGTTCGCAATGCCCTTCCACGGACCAGTGCCGGCCGGATGGCGGAGTTGCAGAATGAGCGCCTGAAGTCGGCCTCCCTCGAAGAAAAACTCCATCACAATGCCTGGGGGATGACGAAGCTGGCCGACCCGAACAGGGTGGTGGTCGTTCCCACGGTCTTGCGGGACCTCGGCTGGTCGGATGTCGACCTGCTGAAGATCGATATCGATGGTCCCGATTTCGAGGTCCTGCACTCGTTCGATGGCCAGTTCGATTCGCTGGGCCTGCTTTCGGCGCGCCTCGAGGTCAATCTCAACGGTGGTCCCGGCGATTGGGAGCACACTTTTCATAATACCGACCGATTCATGCGCGCCCGGGGCTTCGAACTGTTCGCGCTCGATGTCCGCAACTATTCGATATCCGCCCTGCCTGCACCCTTCGCGATCACCTCGCCAGCCCAGTCGATCACAGGCCGCCCCTACCAGGCTGAAGCATTCTATGCGCGCGACCCTGTTGGACCCGATTGGCGAGACTTTGGAGCTGCCATGAGGCCGGAAAAACTCGCGAAGCTCGCGGCAATCTTCTCCATCTGGAACCAGCCCGACTCGGCTGCGGAAATCCTCATTGCCATGCGCGAAAAGCTTCAAGGCATGTTCGACGTCGACGTCGGCCTCGAACTACTGACAGGACAGGCGCAGCCGGACTCAGCATACGCCCTTCCCTACAAGGCCTACATTGCGGCGTTCGAGGCCGGCGCGCCTCAATTCTACCCGGCCCCCTGGGTACCGCCAATGCATCCTACAATTCTTACTCGGCTCAAAGCCGCATACAGGGGTCTGGTCAACCCGAATTCCGTCTCCGATTCGTACTAGAGACACAACTTCTTTCATCGGTAGGTAGCGCGCTAGGCTCTCTAGCCATCGCGTGGCTGTATCGCATCTGGGTCGCGTAGCGCCACCAGTGCGGCGCGCAGACGCCGCCCAATCGTTGCGGGAGCTGTCGGCGGCCTAGAGGGCGCATGGGGCGCCGGATAGAACTCTTTGGCGTCGGCCTCAAATGAGGCGATGTAGTCTTTGTAGGAGAGAGGCCGCTCAGTACCAGGCTGTGCCTGAACAGCCAGCAGTTCCAAGCCGGCACCAACATCGAGCTGGTCCGCTAGTCGAACGCGGAACTTTGTCAGGATCTCGGCAGCCGAGTCGGGTTGCCTCCATATTGAAAATATGGCCGCCAGCTTCGCCAATTTTTCCACGCTGAGGGCCGCCGCGAACTCCGTCCAGTCGTTGCCGGCCGGGTCACGCGCATAGAGTGCATCGGCTTGAAACGCCCGTCCTGTCACAGTCTGAGCCGGCACCGTGATGGCGTACGGCGCCGGTAGCGCCGCCATCGAATAGTGCCGCACTTCAAGGTCGAAGAGTTCAAATCCGCGCGCGCGCATGAAGCGATCGGTGTTGTGGAACGTCTGCTCCGTCTCATCTGCGTTGCCGAACAGGCAGACCTCCAACCGGGCCGCGAGCAGCCCAAATTCATCGAGATGGCCGTCAAAGGAATGCAGGACCTGGTAGTCGAGACTATCGATGTCAATCTTGAGAAAATCGACGTCAGCGCAGCCCAATTCCTTCAACTTCCAGGGAACAATTACCGGCTCGTCCGGATTGGCAAGTTTGGTATTATTCCAAGCATTGTGCTGTAGCTTCTCGGCGAGTGTAGCGCCCTCAATCCGATCCCGCCGAAGTTCCAGCGTGCGTGCGGCGCTGAAGCGATCAAACGGAAATCTATGGAAGGGCGGCTTTCCCTTCATCTTGACGGCAAAGGGGTGGTTGGCAGGCAGGCCGGCGAAGCCGGCAATGTATTTGATGTTGGGATGTATCTCATCCCGTGCCAGTCTCTCGCATTCGTCAATACTGGCGTCAAAACCTATCGCAGCGAGACGATCCCCAAAAACACGCCAAGCTGGCTCGATTCCACCTGAGCATCCGATATCTACCAACGTAAACATCGACTTCTTCAGGGAATGGGCAACAAATGCAGCGAAGGCGGTGCTAATCGGGATTCTCCTAATGTGCTAATTGCCCGCATTGAGGTTAGCAGTCGCCCGGGCTCCCGGGAACCCTTGCTACCCCCCCCACACACGTCTCCCCCCTTTGCTCGGTGTTATAGTTTACCTCCAACGATGTCGGCGTGCGCCAGTCAATGGCTCATCCAGGCAATTCAGACTAGGTCACCGCCTCATTAAAGCGCATCCATATTCGTGTGACAGCCATTTGACGCTGGCGATGTGTTGTCGTCACGCTTGTCATAGCGGGTGGCGACAGCGCGGAAGTGCTTGAGTTTGTTGAAGAAGCGCTCGACCAGATTGCGCCGGCGATAGAGTTGCCTGTTGAAGCGATGCGGCTTGAGCCTGTTCGGCATGGGCTTGACGTTGACCCGTGCCCCGCGCGCGGCGAGCGTTTCGTGCAAGGCGTTGGAGTCGTAGGCGGCGTCGGCCGGCAGCCCATTACCGCACTCGACGGAGCCCAGCATGTCTTCGGCGCTGCGGCCATCATGAGCCTGTCCTCCCGTGAGCCTGAGCAGGATCGGCAGGCCGCAGGCGTCGACCAGGGCCTGGATCTTGGTGGTCAGCCCGCCGTGCGAGCGACCCATGCAACGGGATCGCGTCGCTTTTTCTTGCCGTTCGCAGCGTGCTGATGGACGCGGATCGACGATGAGTCGATCATCTGCATATCGCCGTCATAGGCCTTTGAAACAACCGTCAGATGGCGATCCAAACTCTCGCCCGCCACCACCGGCTGAAGCGGTTGACGCAGGTCGTATGCGGGCCGTAGCGCTCCGGGATATCGGCCCACGGCGCTCCCGACTGCAGCCGCCAGAAGATCCCGTTGAGCACCCGCCGGTCGTGAATGCGAGGTACGCCGCGCGACTTGTTCGGCAGCAACGGCTCGATCACTGACCACTCTAAATCTGTCAGATCAAAGCGCGCCATCTCAACCTCCACCGTTCAGGAGATTGAATCAGACCGCATCAAACTTGAGAGTCCCTTTTATGGGTCTATGACCTAGACGCCGTACCGGCCGCGGAACTTCAGGATCTTCCCTTTAAGGGACGACTCTTGCCGGGGGATACCCGCAAGGACCTGACTGCAAAACGGATTGATGTTCGCCCCGACGTAGTCGGTGAAAAGCGGCCAGAACTTATTGTAGATCACATTCACGCCAATGAAACGCCGCGGCAGGCGGCGCCCGTTGGGTCGGGTCTCCGCTTCCTCCGACGCGGCGGCGGCGAAGAGCTTGGCGACCGTCTTCAGGCTTTTCTTGTCCAAGGGACTTTCGGGCCGGCCGATCCGCACGGCCTCGTCGGAATTCTGCGTCGCCAGGCCGAATTCAAAGATGAACAAATCGGCCATGCGGACAAGTTCTGAGAAGGCACCGGTCTTGATCGACGGGTGACTGGTGTCCAATCTTTGGCATTCAGTGGGCACGAGAATGGGGCCCGTGAAGCCCATGGCCCGCCAGGCGACGGCGAAACGAGAGACGAACTCGGCCCGGGTTGCCACAAGCATCACCGCCGTAGACCGCGGGTATGTCAGAACCTGATCGCAAACGAATGGAAGTGTGTGACGAATGTCGTAGCTGAGGTCCGAGTACAGGTGCCAATCGAGGCTCGTCGATCGATAAGGCTCGGTGGCCGGATCCAATGCCGCGGCAAGTCCCGAGGTAAACCGCTCATACGAGGTCTCGCGATCCAGACGGACTTCCTCGATCTCGACATCCGGCCAGCCCCATGTGGCCGCCTGTTCAGGCAAGTACGGCGATGAAACGTCCCAGATAAAGCGGTTCTGGTCGTTCATCCGGGTGGCGCGTCCCTTGTTATTGGCCGCCGCGACCCGGGTATGATCGCAGTGATAGCCGAACACCTTGTCGATGAGGGTATCGACACGGCCACGATAAAGCGCCAGCCGCGCGGCAAGATTCGAATCGCAATGCCAGCCAAGCAGCATGTCTTCATCGAAGCCATGGATAGCGAACATGTCCTCGCGCAGCGCCGCCTGGAAATCGCCCAAAGCGTCATACTTCATGGGCATGAAATTATGCACGACCTGGTTCAGATGGAATCGAACCGCCCAATCGCGCAGTTTGGTGAGATTGCCCTTCGGATCCCGGCGATCGAATGCGGCCTCCCACAGCATCTCCGGAAGTTCGAATCGGGGGATCTGATAGAAGCCATCCGGCACGTCGCCTAAAATCTCACTGAGCGACTCTTCCTCCCGCCGCGGCACCAACAGCATGTCGGTATTCGTATAGAGGATCCATCGATTGTTCGGATTGGAGCGCCGCAACGCGATGTTGCGCGATTGGGCTTCGAGAGCGACCAGATGGGTCTTCGATTTCAGGTGATAATGCTGCTCCGGCCGCACACGAAATATGCGAAGCACTTTCTTCGCCTTGTCGGTCAGCGTGTCGTGGATCGCCTCGGGGAAAGTCGGATGATCGTCAGGCGTATTGTAGTCGACGAACAGGATCTCGTCGTCCGGATCGGACATCACCTCGGCGATGGCGTTGAAGCTGATCGCCGCCCGCTTGTGCAGATTGTAGCCATGGCTGTCGTTGCGGCCGTAGAGAATCACAGAGAACATCGAATCCCTCGTGTTTACGACGCCTTTGAAGATTGCGGTCGCGCCAATTCATGGCGCGCAGCGGCATACTCGATCAGGCTGGGACGAGACCGATCAACGATCTCCTGCCAGTGCGACCTCGCAGCCTTGGGGTCCTGGGCGAAAGCCAGGATACCCAGCTGGAATGCTGCCTCGGCACGGCGACTATCGGTGTTCGCCAGCTTCAGCATCTCGGCCGAACTCATGCGGCCGGCATGGAGGGCAAGAAGTGGCCCAGGCCACACATCGCTCGCCGGGATATTCGTCGCATCGAACGACTCACCAAGCCGGCGCCGTGCCGCCAAGCGGTAGAGAAGCCAATAGGGATCACCCGGCTCCTTCACAAGCGCCTGCTCCAACTGGGGCAGCGCCACGTCGTAGGCGGCCATGCGCAACGCGACACAGGCACATGCCGATGGTTTGCCGTCCAACAGCCGGAGTTGCCGCTGCCAGTCAGCATCAGCCTCCTCAATGAGACCCAGCGCGATACGCACGATAGCGCGGCCGCCCAGTATTTCGGCGTCGTTCGGCCGCGCCGCAAGGGCGGTATCAAAAGCCTGGAGTGCGTCCGCATACCGACCAAGCATGGCCAGGGCCTCGCCCTTCAACGCCGTGATCTCGGGAACAGCAGGCTTGAGCCGCAATGCGCGCTCGTAGTCGGCCAGGGCCTGTTCGGCCTGCCCGGTCACCAGGTAGGCATTGCCCCGCGCAAGATAGGGAAGCGTGTTCTTCGCCAGCGACCTCACGACAGCATCGTAAGCCAGGATCTCGGCGGTAAAATGACCGCGCTGGCGCAGAACAAAATGACGGTCGGGCGCCCCTGGCCGCAGTCCGGCACGTAGCCTGCGCGCCATCTCGTACTTCTCGAGGGCGAGCGCACGCTCGCCCAATGCGTCGAGCGACTCGCCCCAGCCTTCCCACGCCTCATCGAAGGTCGGATCCATGTCAACTGCTTGGCCAAAGAGCGGAGCTGCAAGGTCGAATGCGCCTGATCGCGCCAACGCCCGGGCTCTCAGAAACAGCCCGTGCCGATGATCGTGCGCCAGTTCGTCCTGGATAGCGCTGTTCCTGCCCCGGAGGCGGAATTCGCGCAGGGCCTTCAATAATTGCGCCACGACACCTTCACCACTCAAACGCCACCCCCCGATCGGCGGGCCAATGGCCGCCATACAGACAACGGGCCGCAAAGTGTACCTGGCCCGTCATTTCATGAGCCACGTACGCCGCGACAGGACCAAACAGGGCCACCGTTGCAAAAAGAAACCTCCCGTTGCCGGTGTGTTCCTCGGTCAGGTCAAGGCCGCCGACAAAAACCACACATATGCGCAAGAATCCAGCCGAACGGACATACCGGCAAATTGGCTAGAACGGCCCCCGGAACCGTTTGTAGACGTCCGCCATAGACGCCTCGTTCGGCAGTTCCACGCCGTGCTCAGGTCCGAGGGCCTGGACGAGGATGCCATTCACCGTGTCGTGCTGACTGGGGTAATAAAGATCTTCCAAGCTTTTTGCAGTGGGACAGGGAGCAGGCGCCATTCCAAGCATCGATGGCGGCTGCTTGAGCACCGACGGATCCCGCAGGACAATCTGCCGCACGACCTCGCCGGCGACCCCGTACTCGAGCCACGACGTATCGGCGATGACCAGCCGGCCCGTCTTGCGGACGCTGTCAAATACAAGATCCCAATCCGGGTGGCTTATCGAGTTGAGGTCGATGACCTCGACGTCCACACCTGCCCGCTCCGCCGCATAGCTTGCCGCGCGCATGGCCTCGAGCACCATGATGGAGGTTGCGACCACAGTCACATCCCGGCCTGGCCTCAAAACGTAGCTCGTGAGCGAGTCACCTCGCGCCGATTGCTGCGCGACGGTGAAATCGAGATTGTACAGAAGACGATGCTCGATGCTGATCACCGGCCCCGGGCAGCGATTGATGATCTTGGGGTACATGTCGAGGATCGACTGGCTGGACGACGGCATGACGACCGTCAGGCCAGGATAGTGGGCGAACGTCGCCTGGGGACTCTGCGAATGTTGAGCCCCCTGCCCCCAGCTCCGGCCGACCACCAAGCGGATCAGCATCGGACAGCGCATGATACCACCGAACATATAGCTGTATTTGGAGGCCAGATTGACAATCTGGTTCATTGCCAGAAAGGCGAAATCGGCCCGGATATGCGTCATGACCGGGTATTCGCCCACCAGGGCCGCGCCGAGTGCAATACCGGTCATGCCCTCTTCCATCAGCGGCACATCGAAGACCCGGTCGCTTCCATATTTGGCGGCTAGCCCGGTGGTCGAGCCGAAGATGCCTTTGAAGTCGTCGACACCCTGCCCCATCAGGAAGACATTCGAATGGGTGGCCATTGCCGTATCCATGGTCTCTAGCAGGGCCTGAGCATAGGAGACGATGCGGGCATCGGAAGCCGGGATGCTGGAGCTGACGTTCATGTTGCGAGGCTTTCCGATTCTACAGAACGTCAGTCAAGAGATCCGCCCTTTGGGGCAACGGACTCTGCTCGGCATGGGCCACGGCTGCATCGATTTCCCGCACCAGCTCCGCGGTGAGTTCAGCGACGAGTGACTGATCGACGATCAGCGGATCCCGTTCCTTCCAGGCATCGATCTCCGTGCGCGAGCGATATTGAAAATGGAAGTCCTCGCCGATACCGACATGTTCCATGTAGCGCGCCGTCATGATCTCCAGCAGGTAAGGCTTCCCGTTCCGAACGTGGGCCACTGCCTCTTCGGTCGCTTTCCGGACAGCCGACATGTCCCAGCCCTGATCGATGCGCCTGCCGGGCACACCGAAGGAAGCAGCATGCTCGACGATGCGATAGGACTGCCTTTCGGCGAGGTGACTGTGCACGGCGAGTTGGTTGTTCTCGCAGATGAACAGGACCGGAATCTTCTTCAGGGAAGCAAAGTTCAGGCTCTCGTGATAGACGCCTTCCTCGGTCGCGCCGTCTCCATAGACGGCGACCGCAATACGACCGCCACCCTGTCGTTTTAACGCCATGGCCGCCCCGACGGCATGTGGAATCGCGCTCGCAACCACCGCCGAGGACCCCATGAGGCCAACGTCGGGAGCCGACAGGTGCATGGAGCCCGCCTTGCCGCCCGAAATGCCATCGCGACGACCGTACAGTTCGGCGAACATCGGCCCCAGCCGACCGCCCTTCGCAATATAGAAGGCGTGCGACCGATAGGTCGCAAACAGCAGATCGTCTGGTCGCAACGCATCGCAGATGCCGACGGCAACGGCTTCCTGCCCGATCGACAGGTGCACCGGACTCTGAATGCGATCGGATGGGTAGAGCTCGATAATGCGTTCTTCGACGAGTCTGATCAGGAGCGCGCTTCGGAAAAGCCGACGATAGACTTGATCATGATCCGTCACGCTATGTCGCTCCCCGCCAGTTCTTTGCGGCCACTGTCACAGCGGCTCCCAAACCAGATATGTGTAACCGTCATGGTAGAAACTGCCGAAGGTTCTCCGCAGATCGACGATCCGAACCCGTCGTTCGGCCTCGAGTTCTCTCATCCTCGCCAGAAAGCCCCTCAGGTAATTGCGCTTCTCTAGATAGGCTGCAGCCAGCCAGTCAACCAGGTTGTCCTGATCATACACTTCATAGAGGGTCTCGACGTGGACGCAAACCTTCGGTTTTCTCTCCAGAAGAAAGTCGATAAAGGGGGCGAAATTGCTCCCTATCTGCTCGAGCGTGCCGATCGTAAGCACCCCGGCGCCGGGCTCGAACCGCAGCGATGGGTCCGGATTATTCAGGTCGAACACGTGGCCCTCGACATTGATGCCGCAATGCCGGCGCAATTCATCCAGTATCTGCTTCGACACTTGTGCCCAATCGAGACCAACGAGCTTGGCGGCGGGTAGGTACTTCGCCGCCTCAACCAGGTTGTGTCCCGATCCGACGCCGAATTCGTAGAGAGCGCTCACCCCCCGGAAGAACCTGGAGAATATCCAGGCCCGCAGCACGCAGACATAGTCGGTCTCGAACGTCTCGCTTTCCGGGAGGACGAACTCTCCGTCGAGCCTGATGATTTCCTTCCGACGCACGAACTTGGGAACGAGCATCGACGGGTCGTAGTTGGACGCGACGAATTCCTTGAGATTTTCCCCCCATCCGGCTTCCCAGCGGGGCTGCCTGCCCGGCCCGGAGACTTCGAGGTCCGCCTTCAGCGTCTTGAGCACCCTGAGGATCGTGGCGTCGCGCTCGGTCCCGGTCAGCACACGATAGCGGAAATCGCGGCCAAGGATGAGTTCCCGGCAAGCGGCCGGCATGTCGTGCTCCGGGATTCCGAAATGCCGGGCAAAGTCGCTCACCGTAAGGGTGCTGGTCATCGTGGCTTGTTCAACTTTCCAGAACGTAGACCGGAATGGGTTCTGACGGCCGCGCCATCACCCAAGCCCAGAACTTCTTCACCTGATCCATGGGATCGTAGGTGTCGGCAATATAATGCCCATCGGCCTTGCGGTGAACGCGCAGCGGCATCGGCAACGCGCCATTTCGAATGCGTTCTGCCAGGGCTGCCGGGCTGGGCACGAGCACATGGTTGTTCGTCTGGGCGTCTTCGAGCGACCGGTACGGCGGCATCTGTGCCGTACCGACGAGCTCGATCTCATCCGGCGAAATGAAGACCGGGCCGGCCGGGCTCTCGCTGCCAATGCGATCAAGCTCGTCGGACGAAAGAGCCAGTTCCAGCGCGCCCGCCGCATCGTCGACGTGCCCAATGCTCGAGGCCCGGACCACGGCGACGCATTGCCCGTCGGCCAGGACGGCGGCGAGGACAACCTGGGCCGGCGTGGCACCACGCTCCAGGGCGATCTCCCGAATGACGGCTGCCTGCTTCGAAGATGCCGCCAGCCGTCCCTGATTCAGGGGGCTATAGGCGATCAGCAGCACGTCTCGAGCGAGAGACCTGAGGTCCTCGAGAATGCCGCGATTGAGCAAATTGAATTCATACTGGTTGGTCGCGATGCGACTTTTCGAGAGGTGCCGCTGCGCCTCGCCGATTTCCCGGGCGCAATAGTTGCTCACGCCGATATGGCGCACCTCCCCTTCGACCACGGCCTCTTCCAGGCCGGCAAGGACCTCGTCCTGCCGGGCAAACGGGTTGGGCCAATGGATCTGCACCAGATCAAGGTAGTCTGTGGCCAGCCGCCGCATGCTGTCGCGAATCGACTGACGCACGGAACGCCGATCGCTGTCGTCGTCCAGATGGACCTTTGTCGCCAGGAAGCAACGCCGCCGTATTCCGGCCAGAGCTTCGCCCACGACTTCCTCGGAAAAGCCGCCGCCATAGAGAGGAGCGGTGTCGACATAGCTCAGGCCGCGCGCGATGCCGTGCCGAAGCGCCGCGATACGTGCCTCGACCGTCTTTCGATCGTGCCGGTCACGCGTTCCCAGTCGCGTGGCTCCCTGACCTATTGGAGAAATCGTCGCGCCCGTCCCCGGCAGCTTCCGCAGATCCATGTCTCAAGGACCTGTGGATCCCAACGCGAACAGGTCCCAGCCCTCGAGCCCATCGGTGTTGTAGTTGGTCCGCCGGGCCCCGGGCGACCGATCGCCGCATTCCGTCAGCAGCCAGTTCTTGAGCTGGTTCCGAACGCCGTTCAGCTGATGGGCGAGCTTGAGTTGCGCCGCATAGTCGCCGTCGCCGGCTGTCATCCTGTCCTTGAGATCCCAGATCTGCACATTCAGCTGCGCCAGAGCGACGACGACGCCCATCAGACGCGCCGTCAGCTTGATCCCGCGTTCGCCGACAATCTGGTCGATGTCGTGGTAGAGGGCAGCCATCTCCTCGTGCAGCGCGGGCTTCAGGTCACGCAACCTGACTTCCTTGATCTGGTCGACTGTCAATCGGTCGATCAGCTCGGCCAGCGGGAACACCAGTTTTCTGTCAACCATAGAGCGGCTTCTTTCGTGCAAGGGCGCCTTCGGGCTGGCTCGAGAGCCAGGCCATCGTACGCCTCAAACCTTCCTTGAGGGGGGTCCGGGTCCGGTAGTCAAGAACTTCACGCGCCCGCGTGACATCGAGCAACCGGACCGGGTCGCCCGTCGGACCTGCGGGGTCCCAAATGACTTCGGGGGCGACCGGCACCAGGGAGCAGAGGGTCGTCACAAGATCGCGGATCGTGGTCGCCTCGCCAGAGCCGATGTTGATGGGCAAGCCGCCCGGCGCCTTTTCCATCGCCTCGACGGTCCAATAAGCGACATCCTCCGAGAAGACGAAATCGCGGACCACCGAACCGTCGCCCCACACCTTCAGCGGGTTTTCGCCCGAGAGAATGCGCCGGATGAGCGCCGGCACGACCTGGGCGGTCGCCGGATCGAAATCGTCGAGCGGTCCATAGACATTCGCCGGCCGGACGATTCGCGCACCTTCCCAGCCATATTGCAGCTTGTAGGTCTCCGCCTGAACCTCGCCGATCCGCTTGACGAGTCCGGGTATCCGGTCGTTCTGCAGGGGCATGCCGTCCCACATCGTGTCTTCGGCTTTTGGCACGGCACTGCGGGGGTAGGCGCAAATGCTGCTGACGAACATGAATCGTTCGACGCCATTGCGGTAGGCCGCTTCCATGAGGTTGGTCTGAAACAGGCTCATGGCATAGAAGAAGCTCGCGACCTTGGACTCGCCCACGCCGACCGAGCCCTTGATGCCCACCATATTGAATACATCCTGAAAGCCCTTCGTTGCTTCCAGGCAGTTCGCCAGGGTGGTGAGATCGAGGCGACGGTACTCGACGTCGACCCCAAGAACTTCGCGCGCACGTTCCTCGGAGTCGACCGCGATGACGGTGACGTTTGCGCCGCGGCTTTGCAGCAGACGCACCGTAGGCACGCCGATCGTCCCGGTGCCGCCGGCGACAAGGACTTTTCGACCGGACCAGTAAGGCGACATTCCCGACCCGAGCCTCTAATCGACGACGAAGTACGAAACGCGAGAAGCGTGCGGAAAGCGGCGCAGGCGCACAGTGTTGAGGCCGAAGACTTCCATCAGGGCGCGTGTCTCGCCGGGCGAATCCGGGTCGTTCAATTCATCGAACCCGAGGATGCTTCCCTTCACGAGACGCGGCCGAATGGCCTCCAGGCATTTGCGTGTGGGCTCGTAGAGATCGAAGTCGAAATAGGCCAGCGCCACGATCGTTTCCGGCGATCGTTTGAGATAAGCCGGCAGCTCGCGGGTTGCGTCGCCGACACAGATCTCATGTTTCTTGATGTGTCCCAGGGGGTTGAGGTCCTCATGGGCCTTCAGAACCCGGCCAAGGAAATCGGGATAGCCCTTCGCCGTGGTGAGCTGCCCGACCTGCATGAGGTCGGATTTGCCGTCCTTCGAGGCGATCGAGGGGAAGCCGGTGAAGGTGTCGAAGGCAACGATGCGGCGATGCCGGTTGAACGGCTCGTAAATGCCCCTCAACGCTGCGAACAAGGCACTGTTCTGCCCCCAGCGCGTGCCGAACTCCATGACGACGCCCTGGACGTCGACAATCTGGCGGTAGATGAAATCCATGAACAGCAGGCGTGCGAGGTTCTTCGACTCCAGGAACAGCCCCAGGTTCGACAACAGCTGGTCGTCCGGGACAGGCGCTCCCTTGAGGAGGTCAAGCATTGCGTCGCGAGCGGTATCCTCGTTCCGATTGCTGTACTGCTTGATATCGGTTTTCTTCTTGATTGCCATAACTGCGCTCCCGCGCGATCCAAATCAGTTTTACTCGGGCTTGCCGTCCTCGATCAGGGCCGGAATCGGCGACTCGATGCCATAGGCGATGACCCACGCCCAGTACTTGAGTCTTCCCTCGACAAGGCTATAGCGTCGCGATTGTGAATGCCATCGGAGCTTGACCGGCTTCTGCAGGCGCCCGCCCGAAGCGATGATCTCGTCGGCGAGTTGACGGGGGCTCGGCGACATCTGCAGAGGGTTGGCCAAGGCCTGCTCGACGCTTCTGTAGACGGTTCGATCGTCGCTTGCGTCCACTACGTCGATTTGGTCGCACGGAACCAACGAGGGAGCGACATCGAATGCGGTCGAAAGGCGCTCGAGATCGACGGTGTCGATCACGATCTCGAGGGCCTGCGCGTTCGCCCGGACATTGGCCTCGGTCGAGGCCTTGGGAATCGCAACTACTCCTGAAATTCGGGTGAGCCAGGCCAGGATGATTTGCGAAACCTGAATGCCATACTGCGACGCGAGCTCGAACAGCAGCTTGGTCTGCGGCGCTCTCTTGAGCAATTTGCCCTGCTGGAATGGACTATAGCTTACCAGGGCGACGTCGTTGGCTGCACAGAACGGCAGCAGATCGCGTTCGGCAGTGCGCTCCACGAGATTGTATTCGTTCTGCATGCAGGCAAGCTCGCCGGACTGAAGCTGGCTGATTGCCCGCTCGCCGGCGCCGGCGTCGAAGTTGCTGAGCCCCGCCGCCCTCACCTTTCCCGCTGCGATCAGGCGGTCGATCGCACCCAGGGTTTCCCCGAACGGCACATCCGGATTTGGCCAGTGCGGCTGATAAATGTCGACATAGTCGGTGCCGAGCCGCCGCAAACTGCCCTCCAGCGCCGACACGATATCCGGTGCCCGGCTATGCTCGGCAGAGAACTTGGTCATCAGCACGACCTCGTGGCGCCGGCCGGAGATCGCCTGCCCCACAAGCTCCTCGGCATGCCCGGCGCCGTAGACCTCGGCGGTGTCGATCAGCGTCATCCCGAGATCGATGCCGGTCCGCAACGCGCGGATATGGCCTTCGTCGCCGCCCTCGCTTCTCTCGAAGTATCCGCCCATGCCCATCGTGCCCTGGCCGATCGAGGCGACACGAGGGCCGCTTCGGCCCAACCTGGTCGTCTTCATGAAGAGCGCGACGTCTCGAAAAGCTTGCGGACGGCCGCTTCGATTCCCGGCTGGCTCAACCCGAACTTCTCGGCCGCCCATTCGCGACTTGCCGATCCCAGCAGGAACTGGTCACCGAGCGACATTCTGCGCAGACGCGGCCTGAGGTCATGATCGCCGAGCGTCTCGGCCACGATCGTGCCGACGCCGCCGGTCGCCACATTCTCTTCAACCGTCAACACCGCCCGCACGTCGGCCAGGAGCTTCGAGAGCGCATCGGTATCCACGGGCTTCAGGCGATACAGATCGATCACGCGAACCGATATGCCGTCTTTCTCCAACGCCTGTGCCGCGGCGCGCGCAGCCCAGACATGAACGCCCGTGGCAACAACGGCTACATCTTTGCCCTCGGCGACGACACCCATGCCGCTGCGGAAATCGGTCGACTTCCGATCGTACAGCTCGTCGAGCTGTTCCTTGTCCATGCGAACGTAGCTCGGACGGCGACTGCTGTGCGACAAGGCGACGGCGGCGCCGGCCGTCGTTACATCGGCCGGATTGTAGATCGTCAGGTTCGCGAGCGTGCGCAGGATCGCGATGTCCTCTACGCCATGATGGGTGGGACCATCCACGCCATAGGAGAGGCCGGCCCCGACGCCCAGCAGGACGACCGGCAGGTCGGGAACGCAGATATCGATCTTGATCTGTTCGAAGCAGCGCGCCGTAATGTGGGCGCAGATCCCGTACACGAACACGGACTTTCCGGCCGAGGCCAGCCCGCCGGCGACACTCATCATGTTCTGTTCGGCGATGCCGACATTGACGACCTGGGTCGGGAGTTCCGCCCGGATCTGGTCGAGTCCCATCGCCCCCATGTCGTTCGTCAATACGATCGCATTGCGATCGCGCCGAGCGACTTCGCGCACGCTTTCGAACACCGCATCCCGGAAATCGTAGCCCATCCCGAATCCTTCAGTTGCCTTGCAGGCCGGTAATGATCGACCGCAACGTGTCACGCGCGACGTCGATTTCCTTCCCCTTCGGCATACGGTGATGCCAGAGTGGGGAATTCTCCATGAAAGGAACGGACTTGCCCTTGGTCGTGTTGGCGATCAGCGCGAACGGCTTGCCCTCGCGTCGCGACCGCGCTTCCAGGAGATGATCGGCGACGGCGCCGATCGAATGCCCATCGCATTCCACCACCTCCCAGCCGAAGTCCCTGAAGCGGGCGGCCAAGGGCTCGAGGGAAAGGCTGTTCTCGGTGAAATCCGTGGCGCCGAGGCGGTTGCGATCGACGATGGCGATCAGGTTGTGCAGACGCTGGTGGCCGGCAAACATCGCGGCCTCCCAGATCGAACCTTCATTGCACTCGCCATCGCCGAGAAGGACGAAGACGCGCCACGGCGCCGCGTCCAGGCGACCCGCCAGGGCCATGCCGGCGCCCACGCCCAGCCCGTGGCCCAGAGACCCCGAGCAAGCCTCGACACCGGGAATCAACGTGTCGGGATGGCCGGGCAGAAGGCTGCCCTTGCCGGCGAAGCGGGACAGCTCCGCCGCGTCGACGTAGCCAAGATCGGCGAGCAACGCATAGAGGGTGAGACACCCATGGCCCTTGCTCAAAATGAAGCGATCGCGCTCATTCCAAAGCGGCTGGGTCGGGCGAATCTGCAGGACCCCGGCATAGAACAGCGCGACCGCGACATCCGCCCAGGAAAATGCCGGAGGAATGTGCCCCTTCCCGCCAGCAAGCGCTGTCTCCAGCGCCGCCAGCCTCAGTTCGGCGGCCTTGAGGTCGAGCTTGCGCAGGTTGGGCCTGGTTGTCGGCAAGTCTTGCATTCCCATCATCTTAGGCAGGTCGGGTGGCTTGAAAAGCCTGTAGCCCAATACACGTCCGGCAGCTATCCCACATTGCCAGCAGACGATGGTATGTTGTAGGCGTGTCAAAAGGTCAGGGCATGGGCTTTCCGGCCTTTGGAGCGCCGGTCAAGGCCAGTATCAGCAAATGAGCATCGAGCAAGTGGTCTTTCTGGTCGGCGGCCTGGGGTCGCGCCTGGGAGACCTGACAGTCGAAACGGCCAAGCCCTTGTTGCCAGTTGGCGGCAAGCCCTTCCTCGACTACCTGCTCGATGAGGCCAGTCGCTTCGGATTCCGGCGTGCGCTGCTCCTCTGCAGTTACCGCTCGGACGACGTCCGCCGCAGCTATGAGGGCCGCATTGTCCGGGGCATGAAGGTGGAGGTCGCGGTCGAACCGGCGCCAGCCGGCACAGGCGGCGCGCTGGTGCAGGCGGCCGACCGGCTCGACGAAAGTTTTTTCCTCGCAAACGGCGACTCCCTGTTCGATTTCAACTGGCTTTCGCTTCCGTCCTTCGACACTGGCAGGACGGGTTGGGTAGCACGCATGACCCTCGCCAATGGCATCGCCGGCAGCCGCTATGGCCGCGTCGACGTCGAGGGCGGACAGGTCCGTGCCTTCATTCCCGCGGGAGAATCCAGCCGTCCCATCAATGCCGGCGTCTACCTCATGCGAAAGACGATACTTCGCTGGATCGACACGACCCCCTGCTCGCTCGAACGCGACGTCCTTCCCAGGCTGGCAACCGAAGGCCTGCTCGAAGGCTGCGCGTTCGACGGACCCTTCATCGATATCGGAATTCCGGAAGACTTCGAGCGCGCGGGACGCCTGGTCCCGGCGATCGCCCGACGCCCCGCAGCGTTCCTCGATCGCGACGGCGTGCTGAACCATGATCACGGCTACGTCCATCGCACCGACCATTTCCACTGGATCGACGGTGCGCGGGAAGCGGTACGCTGGCTGAACGATGCCGGCTACTTCGTCTTCGTCGTGACCAACCAGGCCGGCGTGGCGCGGGGCTACTACGACGAAGATGCCGTTCAGCGATTGCACCGCTGGATGCAGGATGAACTGTACCGCTGCGGGGCGCATATCGATGGCTTCGAATACAGTCCCTACCACCCGGAAGCGGTCGTTCCCGCCTACCGCGGCGACTCGCCACTGCGCAAGCCGGCGCCTGGAATGATACTAAAGTGCCTCGAAGATTGGCCGACCGACCGAGGCGGGAGCTTCCTGATCGGCGACCGGCCAACCGATCTTGCAGCCGCCGCGGCGGCCGGCGTTCCCGGTCATCATTTCCCCGGTGGGAATCTCTTCGACTTCGTCAGAAACATCGTACCCAGTCGTCGCGCTCTGCCGCTCTTGGCCGGGAGCGCGGATCGCACAGTCACGAGTGAAATTTCCAATGCCAAGTCGACCTGACGCCCACCCGCCTCGCACTCCGTATCTGAGCGTCGTCACTTACGTCCGTAACGACGGCTATACAGCCGACTACGAAAAGCGGGTGAATCGCGCCGCGCGATGTCTCGTCCGCCAACTCACAGCAGTGGGCCTCGAGAGCGAACTGATCCTGGTGGAATGGAATCCGCGAGCCGACCGTCCGCTCGTCCTGGACGACATGAAGGAATTCGTCAGCGACTATGTGACCGTACGCGGGTACGTCGTCCCCGCCGAGTATCACAACCGCTATCGCGGCAGCCGCGAAGGCGGATTGCATATCGATGCACCGAATGTCGGGCTGCGTCGGGCCAGGGGCAAATTCCTGCTGCCGAAGGCCAGCGACACATTCCTGTCAAAGGGCCTGGTGGACGTGCTTGCCGCCCGGACACTGGAGGAGAATGGCATCTATCGCAGCGACCGTTTCGACGTCGAGCTGGATATGAACGACTACGACGCACTGGATGATGAGACGTTCCTGACGCGCCTGGAAAACCTTGAAGGCCATCGCTGCATCAGACTTCAGCAGCCCAAGCACTGGCAGATTCGCGATCTCCATACCAATGCCTGTGGCGACTTTACCCTGATGAGCCGGCAGCTATGGCACAGGGTTCGCGGCTATCCCGCCGACAAGACGACGCTGTCGCTCGATCTCGATTCTTTGCTGCTTCACTTGGCCGCCGCCTCCGGAGGGGAGGAAATATGCCTTCCTGAAGCGTGTCGCGTGATCAAGCCGGTGCATTCCAGGCTCCACTCCCTCCGAACATCCCAGGTCTGGAAGCCGTGGCAACGCAGGCTGGATCAGTATCTCGAGCGTGAGTACGGCCATCTCTGGGCCCACCGGGCTCGCATGTTGCTGAACTATCCGAGAAGGCAGGTTCGCCACATTCCATCCGTGCTGGGGCCTTCGGCGGAACGCAACCTGGTCTGGCCAGCCTACAGGTGGGCGCGCGGCGCCAAGCCTCGCCTGACCCAGGACGAGAACTGGGGCTTGGCCAAGGAACCGCTGAATGAACGCATATTGTGCCGAGCGCGCTGGGACACGGAAGCGAAGGCCGCGGCATAGGCTTCTGCGCGGCGTCCAAGGTTCCCGCAATCACCCTCGCCGCAGGACATCACCCAAAGAGCCGATCAAATCCTCGATCTGCGCACGGTCCCGGCCAGGTTCGAGAGCCAGCACGACCCGGTCGCCGCCTGCCCGGTCTATGCCTACGAAACGATACCGCCCGCCGGGCAATTGGACGTCGCGGATACAGGTGCCGGTGGGGGCAAAGGCGTTTTCGTCGGGGCGGATGGCGGCGACATACCGCAAATCGTTGAAGCGTCGTATCTCCACCGACGTGAAATCTCGAAAGCGGTTCCTGCCAACTCTTTCGCTATCCACGAAGTGTGCCGTCAGTGACTTGCGCGAGAACCGCTCGTCCTGAACCGGCAATGCTCCGTGGATGGTACGTCCGTGCCACATCAAGGCATCGCCCTTGCGCAGTTCCGGCGCAACCAGACGGTTGCGGTTGCGACTTGTGTATTCGTCTATCAGCTTCAGGTGCTCGGCATTCTCGAGCTCCATGGGATGCCGTGCATTCCGGGCGGAATCCTTGTGCGATCCTTCGACGAAGTAGAACCGCCCTGCTCGCTCGTCGATGTCCTCGAGAGCCAGCCAGAATCCCAGGCAGGCACCGGTCGGATTTGAATCGATGTAGTAGATGTCCTCGTGCGGCTCGGTCGCCTGGTTCCGGTCGAAGAACATCGTGGCATGCAGCACCCAATCCGGGGCCGGATGCACCTTGGACAAGGCTTTGCGTATGCCGCGGGCGCTGAGAATGTCGAGGATGAGAGACGCGAAGAGATGGTTCGACGCTTCCCAGTTGTGAGGATCCTTCAACCCATTGATCAGAAAACCATGCGGGGAGACGGCATTCAGCTCGTCGACACCATGAGGATGAGCGGCCTCGCCGCTCGTTCGCGAGAAGTTGGGCTGACGGTGCATCGGCTCCGTCGACGGCAGGACGTTGTCCTTGAATTCCTGGAGCAACCGATCGATGGCGGAGCCGGAAACCAATCCGGGGACCTTGACCCACCCGCGGGATTCGAAAGCTTCCTGGTCCATACGGCTTTCCCGAGAAAATCGGCTACTTGATGAAGTAGCCGTGCGGTTGCGGCGAGAAGGGAAACTTCCTGATGACAGGCTGCTCTCCAATCTCCTTGAAATACTCGTCCGCAGCCGTCGACTCGCCCTGCCAGGGCACCACGCCATACTCGTCGAAGACCACCACGCCGCCCTTCACGACGAGCGGGTAGAGGAGTTCCAGCGCCCGCTTGGTCGGAAGGTAAAGGTCCACATCGAAGTGCAGGAGAGAGATCCTGATCCCCGGATTCTCCTCGAGGAACTTCGGCAGCGTTTCGACGATATCGCCTTCGACGAGATGGCAACGCGGAAAGCCTGGGATCAGATTGTCGTCATTGTGCAGCTTGATGAGCTCGAGAAGCTCTTCCCGCACCGGAGTGGCATCGAACCCGCCCTCGTATTTGTTGTCGCCCTTGTCGAACACGCCGTCCTTGGGGTCGAATTTGCGCAGGCCCTTGAAATGGTCGAAGCCATAGACGCGGCGACGCCGATCGCAGGGACAAAACGTCTCCATGAGCTTGGCCCAGGTGAAGAAGCTCGATCCCCGGAACACACCCAGTTCGACCACGTGGCCCGGCAGATCAATGACGTGCTTGAACAGCTCGTAGTGGGCGATGAAACGCTGAAGAAGCAAGCGCCGCACATAGGTCGGCCACAGATTGATGATATGCCGCGGCCCGTGATCGTATTGATCGAGAATGCCAAGCATCTTCTGCCAATAGACCTGATCTTCCGGGCGCCGCTCGCCGATCGATTCTGCGCTTGGTATGTCGTTATTGTGCGGCGGCCGTTCCATCTTTGGTTCCTTGGGGTATTTGACAGCCGGATTGGCGTTTCTACCTAACCAATGACCCGTGGCGACGCAAGCGAACCAGAGGCGGGCATGGCCTGCGGCAATCGATGCACGGGCATTTGTGCCGCGGATGGCGTTACTTGACGGCACGGCGCGGCGAGGCCATTCACTTCGCCGCCGGGCTCGCCGCCCGCC
>Ga0082335_1002844_pt1 | contig 30591 bp, 30 predicted proteins | sample Subgrocontami58m_FD_72375 | JGI IMG/M metagenome (GOLD analysis project Ga0082335, IMG submission 72375) | Subsurface groundwater microbial communities from S. Glens Falls, New York, USA - GMW37 contaminated, 5.8 m (SPADES assembly) (version 2) ...
AGCCATGCCATCTCCCCCCAAAGGGATCTGAAGCGCCATTCCCGGACAGTGGGCGATGCATTGAGCACAACCGATGCAAAGTTCATGGTCGTAAGCCGGATATCCGCCGCCGGCAAGGCGAGCCGCACCGGAGGGACACAAAGCAACGCAGTCCCCGCAACGGCTGCATTTATCCGCATCGAGTTCGGGATAAACATCGGCGTGCATGCGCTGCTTCTGCGCCCGCGACGCAAAACCCATGGCAATGTTCTTCAGAGCGCCGCCGAATCCCGCTGCTGCATGACCCTTGAAATGGGAGAACACCACAAATCCTTCTGTGTCGTTGACCAGGGACGCCACCTCCACAAACTCAAAGTGTTTATAACCGGCCGGTATGTCGATAACGTTCCGGCCGTCCATGCCATCGGCGATGACGACCGGGCAACCGAGAAACTCCTCATGGTAGCCATGTTCCGCGGCCGTCGCGAGCGAATCCCGGCCCGTACGCCTGCCGCCGGAATAGAGGACGGTGGTGTCAAAAACAAAAGGACGGGCCCCCAATCCCTCGAGCCACCGGACTATCTCCCGAACCATGTGGGGCGGCAGAAAGGAACTATTTCCCTTTTCACCCCAGTGAAGTTTTATCCCCACCCTCCCACCGGCGGCAAAGGGTACCGGCAACTCTTGAAGCAACCGGCACAGAGGGCCCGTCTTCTCTCCCGTGGCCGGCAAGCCGACTCTCAGCAATTTCTTTTCCATGGCAATATCATACCACTGCAACAAAGGGTTAAACCAAAACACCGTCTCCTTCCTATCAAAAACGTCTCTCCTTTGCTATAAAAAACCTTTTGCCCTGCGGCCTTTCCTTTTATTCCGGACAGTAGTAAAAGGCGGCAGGGACATTATATCCGCACTCCCTTAAGTTAGAATCTGCTTTCCGGTGGAAGCAAATTCGTTAATGCACTTCCCGTCTATGGGATCAGGAGGTAACAATAATGGGAAAAGCCTCGTTGGGAGAGGTAGTTGTTCTATTAACGATTATTGCTGTCTTCGCCGCTTTGGTATGGATAATGAAGCACCGGAAAACTGCCGTATTTCCCTATCTCGAGCTCCTGACCGAATCCTGGCAAAGAAATCAGGAACGGGTGGAGAGGATGGTTCGCGAGGAAATGGCTGGTAATCGTGCAGAAGCTTCCGGACAAGCGCAAAAGACGAGAGAAGAACTGAGCATTTCCCTCAAGAGTTTCGGGGATTCCCTGCAGAAGCAAATGATGGACTTTGCCGGCGGGCAGAAAAACCAATTAGACAGTTTTTCCCTGCAACTATCCCGCCTGACGGAAAGTAACGAGAGCAAGCTGGAGTCCCTGCGACAAACCATAGAGCAAAACCTCAGGGAGATGCAGGCCGATAACGCCCTAAAGCTCGAACAGATGCGCAGCACTGTGGCAGAAAAACTGGAAGGAACTCTCGAAAAGAGACTCGGAGAATCGTTCCGGCAGGTAGCGGAACGGTTGGAAATGGTCCATCAGGGGCTGGGCGATATGCGGAATCTCGCTGCCGGCGTGGGCGACTTGAAGCGGGTGCTGACCAACGTAAAGACCCGGGGAAGTTGGGGAGAAATTCAGCTTGGCACGCTCTTGGAAGACATTCTTTCCCCGGAGCAATTCAGTCGCAATGTCCAGACGAAAGAGGGTAGCCAGGAAACAGTGGAGTTTGCCGTCCGGCTGCCGGGACAGTCGGCATCGGGAAAAGAGAGTGTTTGGCTGCCTATTGACGCCAAGTTTCCCCTGGAGGATTATCAGCGGCTGGCGGAGGCACAGGAAAAAGCTGATCTGGAAGCCATCGAAAAAAACGCAAAGATGCTGGAGGTGCGGATTAAATCATGCGCCAAGGATATCTGCACCAAGTATCTTAATCCACCCGGTACGACCGATTTTGCCGTCATGTATCTGCCCACGGAAGGCCTGTACGCGGAGGTGGCCAGGAGACCGTCCCTGACGGAAGATATTCGCCGCGACCACCGGGTCATCGTCGCCGGCCCTTCCACCTTCGCCGCCCTGTTGAATAGCTTACAGATGGGCTTCCGTACGCTGGCGATCCAGAAACGCTCCAGTGAGATATGGGCCTTGCTGGGCGCTGTTAAGACAGAATTCGGGAAATTCGGGCAGGTGTTGGAAGGCGTGAAGAAAAGGCTGGAACAGGCGCAAAATTCCATGGACGACGCCGCGAAGAAGTCGCGGGCCATTGAAAGAAAGCTGCGTGATATCCATGAGTTGCCAGCCGAGGAGGCAGAACAGCTATGGCCGCCGGAACTTACGGAGAAGGACTGACCGGCGTTTCTTTAATCCTTCAGCAGCTGGTCGAGCTTCTTGGTATCGGCGCCCACGACCATCCGGCCATTAATGAAAAAAGTGGGCGTTCCCTGTATGCCAATTTTCTTCGCCCAGGCCAAATGCTCCCCGGCCAGCGACTTAATTGGCTCAGCTGCGACGGGGGCGGGCTGGGGGATTTCCTTGCCCGACATCATTTCTTCATAGGCCTGCTTTCTATTTTCCGCCCCGAGGATATAATGGATTTTATTAATCGCCGCCGGGTGGGCCAGGGCGGCAAAAAACACATAGCGCGTCAGGTCCGTCCGCTTGGCAAGATAGGCCGAGGCCGTCCTGCAGAAGGGACAATCAGGATCGGTAATCTCGATCACCACCTTTTTGCCATCACCGATTTTGACCGCCTTTTCCAGCGGCAGGCTCTTCGCCGCCTTGGCCGCCAGTTCGCCATGTCTTTCCGCCGTCAGGCTCTTGCCGTCCTTTTGGAGGATCTCGCCGCGAAAGATATAGTCTTTTTCCTGGTAATAGTAAAAGATTCGCATCCCGGAAACCACTTCATAAAGCCCCTTGATATCGGTCGGTGTGATGCTTTCCGCCGGCACCTGGGGAAAGGCCTGTTTAAAGGCCTCTTCCGGCTTTACATTCAGGGGCGTGGCCCAAGCCGCCATCTCAGCTCCTGTGACGAAAACAAAAAGGCCTGCCAGACAGGCCGAACTTAAGATTAGCCTCAATCTCATTGGATAACTCCTCTATGTTTATTTGCAATTTGCTTTCCAACATACCTTGAGCAGCTCTGTGGCCAGGAGGCAGTCAGATTCCGGTTTCTTTTTGTTTTGTTGCCTGATTTTCGTCCCCTTCCAGACCAGTCAGCCTGGCCGGATCGAGCAGTTTGTCAAGCTCCTCTCCGGACAGGTCCGTCATCTCCAAGGCAATGTCCTTCACCGGGCGCCCTTCGGCATACGCTTTTTTGGCGATTGCCGCCGCCTTGTCGTAACCGATCAGCGGAGCCAACGCCGTAACGAGAATCGGGTTGCGACCAACAAGCCCCGCCATCCGCCCGCGGTCAACAGTAAAGCCGGCGACGGCCTCGTCGGCCAGAAGGCGGACCGCATTCCCCAAAAGGGTAATCGACTGGAGCAGGTTGTGCGCAATAACCGGCAGCATGACATTCAGCTGGAAATTTCCCTGTTGATTGCCGACGGTAATCGCCGTATCGTTACCGGCCACCTGAGCACCAACCATCATCATCATTTCGCATATCACGGGGTTCACTTTGCCGGGCATAATGCTCGATCCCGGCTGGAGGGGCGGGAGCGATATCTCGCCCAGCCCGGCCAGCGGACCGCTGTTCATCCAGCGGAGATCATTGGCGATTTTCATGAATGAGGAGGCAGAGGCCTTGAGGTGGCCGGAAAGTTCCACCGCCGTGTCCATGGCCGCCTGGGCGGCGAAGTGATTAGCGGTCTCCGCAAAGGGAAGCCCCGTCAACCTTGCGAGTCCGCCGGCCACAAGGTTGCCGTAACCCGCCGGGGCGTTGAGGCCCGTACCAACCGCCGTTCCGCCGATGGCCAGCATCGCGAGGCGGGGGAGGCACGATTCGATCCGTTCAATGCTCTGTCCAACCTGGAAGGTCCAACCGCTGATCTCCTGGTCAAGACGGATCGGCAAGGCATCCATCAGGTGCGTCCGGCCGGTCTTGATGATATGGCCGCTCTCCGCTTCCCTGCGCTTCAATGTCCCCTGCAGATGCCTCAACGCGGGCAGCAGGTTCTCGTGGACCTGGAGGTAGGCGCTCACGTGGATCGCCGTAGGAATGACATCGTTCGAGGATTGGGCCATGTTCACGTCATCGTTCGGATGCACCGGCGGCTGGTGCTTACCGATTTTTTCCGTGGCGCGGTTCGCGATCACCTCATTGGCGTTCATGTTTGTAGAGGTAGCTGAGCCGGTTTGGAAGATGTCAAGGGGAAAATGTTCATCCCAGTTGCCCTCCGCTACCTCCAGCGCCGCCCCCTGTATAGCCCGGGCCTTCTCCGGGCCCAGCAACCCCAGTTGGGCGTTCACTCCGGCAGCCACAGCCTTAATGAGTCCCAAGGCGCGGATAAAGACCCGGGGAAAGCGAATGCCGCTGACGGGAAAGTTTTCCACGGCCCGCTGCGTTTGAGCGCCGTAAAGCATAGTTGCCGGAATATTTATCTCGCCGAATGAATCTCTTTCTACACGGTAATTAACCATTATCAAATCATCCTTCAGCTGCCTCGGTGAAACATATTATAACACCTTAAGAAATTCCGGACCATTACTTTTTGGCCAACCTTTGGGCCACAATTGCTATTGACAATTTGCCCGGCCTGCGGATAGTATTCATAGCAGATTTCTTATGGAAAGGTTATTGATGGTATCGGAGGCAACCGCGGATATTGCAGGCAAAGTGCTGTCGGTTAATATTAGCGAAAAAAAGGGCACCAAGAAAAAAAATGTCGGCACCGTCCGGCTGGCCAAGGGCTGGGGTATGGTCGATGATGGACACGCTGGCGACTGGCACCGGCAGATAAGCCTGCTCTCCAAAAAAAGTATCGAGAAAATAAGGGACAAGGGGCTCCCGGTAGAATACGGCGATTTTGCGGAAAATCTCTCCATTGAAGGCATTGACCTCCATCTTTTACCCGTGGGAACGGCCCTGGCAGTTGGAGAAAACGTAATTATCCGGATCACGCAGATAGGAAAAGAATGTCACACCAGGTGCAACATTTTTTACCAGGTGGGTGACTGTGTCATGCCCCGCGAAGGGGTATTTGCCGAAGTGCTGCAGGAAGGGGAAGTAAAGGTAGGTGATATCATTAAAGTCGTAACCGGCTGCGCGCCCTGATTCACCCCTGCAAAATGTGCTTGCATTATCTCAAGTGGTAGGTTAGAAGCCAAGACCATTTAAAATCCTGAATCCTTTCCCGAACGTCCTGTTCGGGATATAAAGCCGAGAGGAGGTAGTAATTTGAGGAGATACGAGACAATTTTCATCGCTTATGCAGACTTACCCGAGGAAGAAATCAACGGATTGGTAGAACGTTACAGCGCCATCATCAAGGACCGCAAGGGCATCCTCATCAAAGCAGAAAAATGGGGCAAAAGAAAGCTCGCTTACGAGATCAAGAAACATGCCAGAGGTTCCTATGTGTTGATCGATTTTGCCGGGACGGCGGCCATCGTCACGGAGTTGGAAAGAAATTTGAGGATCGGCGACAAAATATTGAAGTTTATGACCGTAAAAACCCAGGATACGGTGGATCTTCAGGAACTTGAAAAAGAGATGAACCCCAGCGTCGCTGAGGAGAAGGCAGAGCCGACGCCGGACATCGTTCAAGAAGCGGCGACACCCCAAGAAGGGGCTGAGGTAACGGAAATGCAGACGATTGAGGCCGAGGGAAAGGAAGGTGAGTCCACCCCCCCTGAGCCGGCTAGTGAGGAGGTAAAAGAATAGATGGCAACAGCGGAAAGAAGTCCCCGAGAACAGAGACCCCAAAAGAAGTTTTTCCATAAGAGGAAATTCTGTAAATTCTGCAATGACACAACATTGCGCATAGAATATAAGCAGCCGGGCGGTTTAAAGGAATTTGTTACTGAAAGAGGGAAAATCATGCCCCGGCGCATTACCGGCAGTTGTGCCGGTCACCAGCGTGAATTAACGGTGGCAATAAAAAAAGCCCGCATGATTGCACTGCTGCCTTATGTTTCGGCTGAAGGCAAGTAATTACAAGGGGCAGGGCAAGCCCTGCCCCCGCGGCGGTAAAACATCTGAGGGAACAGGTTTGTAATTTGGAACAACAAAGGAGTATGTTTGACGTTGTTTTTTTCCGGGATTTGCTCAGCGCCTCCCTGATCTTCTTCCTCGTTGCCGTCGCACCCCTGGTAGGGGCCGTCGTTTTCGTCCTCCTTCCCCTGCCCATGCTCCATTATTATTTGAAGCACGGCCGGGTAAAAGGCTTCGCCATTTTGGCCTTCTCCCTGGCAATCTCTTTTGTTCCGCTCAGTGTCATGAACGTCCCCGCCAACACCGCCTTATTTACCATGCTGGGGGGGGCGGGAATCATGATTGCCGAATGCCTGAAAAGAAACTATTCGGTCGAAAAGACGATCGCTTACCCAGTGGCCGCGATTTTTATTCTCAGTGCCCTGTTCCTGCTCTATCAAGCGTTTCTGGCAGACGAGGCACCGTGGCAATTGGTTAAAGTTTACATCGATAAGCAAATCAGGTATAGCGTCAATCTTTACTCTGACCTTGAGCTTGCTTCGGAACAAATAAGTTTCATCAAAGACAGAGTCCCCGAGATAGTCGCTTCGGTTACCCTGATATTTCCCGCCCTTTTCACAGTGGCGCTGATATACATGGTATGGGCCAACATGCTGGCAGGAAGGATAATATCAAAAAAGCAGGGAATCCTCGGCTCCGCTTCCGGCGACTTGAGTTCCTGGAAACCGCCCGAAAGAATGGTTTGGTATTTCATCGCCGCCGGTGCTATGCTCCTCTTACCAGGGGTCGGGACGGAATTTGTGGCCTGGAACGTGCTGGTGGTTATTTCCTCCATTTATCTGCTCGCCGGCTTAGCCATCGTCAGCTTTTTTCTGAAAAAAAGCGCGCTCCCCTCGGCGTTTCGATACCTGATTTATTTTCTTATCTTCGCCCAGCAAATCGTCACCTTAGTGGTTGTGGCGGCCGGCCTTTTTGATTTATGGGTTGATTTCCGCAAGCTTAATAAGCCGATGGAGGATTCTGTAGTTTAGTAAAGTAGAAATTAATTTCTGCAATTTTGGCGGAAATTGATTTCTTTAACGCCCTTGTCCCGTTTATCGGGGTTAGCGATTAACAGGAGTGTAGCCATGAATGTGATTTTGAGAGAAAGCGTTGCATCATTGGGAAAAGCGGGAGACACCGTTAAGGTATCGGATGGTTATGCCAGGAATTACTTGATACCGAAAAACCTTGCCACCGAGGCCAATACCAGAAATCTGAAGACCATGGAACACGATAAGAAACGGATTCTCCAGACGGCGGAAAAGGAAAGAAAAAAGGCGGAAAGCATTGCCGAGAAACTGGCCGGTACAACCTGTACCATCGCCCGGCGGGTCGGCGATCAGGATAAACTGTTCGGCTCCGTCGGGGCCAAGGATATCGAAAAAGCCCTCCAGGACGCCGGCATAGAAATAGAAAGAAAAAACATCCTGCTGGACGAACCTCTCAAGTCCCTGGGGGAATTCCCCGTAAGAATCAAGCTCTTCGCCGGCGTGTCGGCGGAAGTCAAGGTCAACATAGTAGCCGAGATCTAAAAGCCGATGAATGACGTCGACGCTTCTTTGCATAAAGTGCCCCCTCAGAATGCGGAAGCCGAGCAATCCGTGCTGGGCGCCATTCTTCTGGATAATCAGGCGTTGAACAACGTTCTGGAGGTACTGGAAGCCAAGAATTTTTACAGCGAAGGGCACCGCAAGATTTTTTCGGCGATAATTGAACTGTCGGATCGTAGCGAACCGACCGATCTCATCACTCTTACCAATATCCTGAAAAACAAAAAACAGTTGGACAGCGTGGGAGGCGCGGTTTATCTGGCATCCCTGGTGGATAACGTTCCTTCGGCAGCCAACGTAAGCCACTATGCAAAGATCGTAAAGGAGAAAGCCGTCCTCCGCCAACTGATCGGCACGGCCACCGGCATCCTGAAAAACAGCTATGAAGCGGGCACGGATGTAGATCAGGTCCTTGACGAAGCGGAACATGCCATTTTCGAGATTTCCGAAAACAAGATCCGGCCTTCCTTTTACCAACTGAAGAACATCATTAAAGACAGCTTTAAGACCATTGAAAGACTTTACGAAAACAAGAACCTGATCACGGGAGTGCCTACCGGGTTCGAAAGGCTCGACGACTTGACTTCCGGCCTCCAGAAATCCGATCTGATCATCATTGCCGGCCGACCCAGCATGGGAAAGACAGCCTTCGCCCTGAATCTCGCCAGCCATGCCGCCGTGGAAATGGGTTTGCCCGTGGCCGTCTTTTCTCTGGAAATGGCAAAAGAGCAGCTGGCCCTACGTATGCTGGCTGCGGATGCCAAAGTGGATTCCCAACGCCTGAGGCGGGGCCTGATCGGGGAAACGGACTGGCCGAAACTGACGGCGGCTGCCAGCCGCCTCTCGGAGGCGCCCATCTTTATCGATGACACCCCGGCCATCACGGTTCTGGAAATGAAGGCCAAGGCCAGGAGACTAAAGGCAGAAAACGGGCTGGAACTGGTGGTCCTGGATTATCTCCAACTCATGAGGGCCGGCGGTCGCAAGGATTCCCGGGAACAGGAAATATCGGAAATAAGCCGTTCTCTCAAAGCCCTGGCCAAGGAATTGAACGTACCCGTAATTGCTCTTTCGCAGCTCAACAGAAAGGTGGAAGACAGAACCAACCGGCGGCCGCAAATGGCCGACCTGCGGGAATCGGGCGCTATCGAACAGGATGCGGACGTCATCGCCTTCATCTACCGGGATGAGGTTTACAACAAATCCGAAGACAATCCCGAAAAAGGCATCGCGGAGATCATCATCGGGAAACAGAGAAACGGCCCGGTGGGGACCGTCAAGGTCGCCTTTCTCGAAAGGTACACCTCCTTTGAGCAACTGGCCAGGACCGACGATACCGGCAACTATTCTTGACCAGCTGGTTCAAGGACTCTTCTTATCCCTCTTGACATTCGGTTTAGCCGCGGGCGGTAGAACCTCGGGTGGAGCCTCGGGCGGTTTGGCCTCGGGCAGGTTCTTGCTTTCTCCGTCGTAAGGAATGGCCTGCTGCAGCTTCTTGATCGCCTGGCTTTCGATCTGACGCGCCCGTTCCCTAGTGAAGTTAAAGCGTTCCCCGATCTCCTGGAGGGTCATGGGATTATCCGCCATCAGCCGATGCATGACGATAAAACTCTCCTTCTCATTAAGTTTCGCCAAGGCCCCGGCAATATTTCTCTGGACGAGCGCCATCTCTTCTTTCTTGATCAGCGCTGTCTCCTGATCTTCGCCTTCGTAAACCAGATTCTCCCCATAGGTGGAATCGGTACCTTCAGCGATGCAAGCATCAAGGGAAAAATCGTGCCCCATGCGGATGTCCATCTCTTTGACTTCCCATTCCTTAACACCGAGCGATTCGGCAATTTCGCCAAATTCGGGATTCTTTTTGGAGATGGTTTCCAGATCCTTTTTCGTCTGGCTCATCTTGAAGAAAAGCTTCCTTTGCGCCTGGGTAGTGCCGATCTTCACGATACTCCAGGATTTAATAACGTAATTCTGGATATAAGCCCTGATCCACCAAACGGCATAAGAAATGAGCCGGTAGCCCTTATAGGGGTCAAATTTTTTCACTGCGTGCATCAAACCGATGTTGCCCTCTTGAATGAGGTCAGCCAACTTCACGCGGTAATTCCTGTATTCGTGCGCAACCTTGACGACAAAGCGGAGGTTTGATACCACTAATTTTTCCGCGGCCTCCATGCTGCATTCCTTCCTTAACTGGACGGCTAATTTAAATTCCTCTTCCGCCGTCAAGAGGGGAAAACGATTGATCTCGGCAATGTAAATGTCCAGGGTTGCAGAAATAGCCGGTAAGTCCAAAACATGCCTCCCAACTTAATGATGATCTTCCTTCAATAATATCTTAATAGTCAACGATACTGCTAAATTAGTCAAGATTTTTCTGCTTAAACATGAGAAACCATTGCCACTCTGCCCTAAACCAATGGCTTGACATGCATGACCGATGTGCTTAATTTACTGACGAAAAAGAGCAAAAGTTAAAGCCGGGAGAGAGGCCCGGCACCGGGAGTGGCAGGATGTCCTCAATGACTGCATTGAATAGAATAATGATCGAAGCAGCGTGCCGTATTGCCCAGGAGGTCGGCGCCCGGGCGCTGGTCATGGGTAACGATGCGGCGGCCGATTTTTTCGGGAACCAGGAGCAAAATTCTTGTCCCGAACTGGTCTTGCTCACCAGAGGCGCCGTACAGTCGGAAGACAAGCTTCTGCCGGGAATAATTCTGGACATGCCCGACGTCAATTTGACGCGGTTGGGACAAGTAAAGATCGCTGTCACCAAAGGCATTGCGGCGGGCATTTTTAAGAAAGACGACAAAATTGTCTGTTTAAGCGGTGTCCCCAAGTTCGGCTTCGTGGACAGCATTTTTGTCATCGATGTGGGCAGGGAATTTGAAATCCTCACCCTCGACGACATGAGTGACATTACGGAAGGACTGCAGGCCGAGGTTTTCGGAGAACTCATGAACATAGCTCTGGAATTGGCCGCTCAAGGCCGGGAAGGCCGGAGGGTGGGAACAATCTTCATCCTTGGCGATCACGACCAGGTGCTGCAGCTCTCCCGGCAGATGATCATCAATCCCTTTAAGGGATATCCGGAAGAGGAACGAAACATTCTCAATCCGGATTTAATGGAGACCATCAGGGAATTTTCCACTCTGGACGGAGCGTTTATTATCAAAGGCAACGGCGCCATAGTGACGGCCTGCCGCCATCTGAATACGGCCCTGGAGAGCAAGGATTTCCCTAAGGGGTTGGGAAGCAGGCATATTGCCGCCGCCGGAATGACCAGCGTTACCGCATCCGTAGCCGTGGTATTGTCGGAATCTTCCGGCACAGTAAGTGTTTTCAAAAAAGGAAAGATGCTGGTAAGCATTGAAAAACCCATAGAATAAAGAGGCCGCGGCGAACCGGACCCGGCCATGAGGGAGCAATTATGAGATTTGATAAATTTACCTTAAAAGTTCAGGAGGCCTTGCAGGAGGCCCAAACTTTAGCCAATAAATACCGCCATTCCGGCATCGATGTGGAGCACCTGCTACTGGCCCTGCTGCAGCAGCCGGAAGGAATTGTTAGCGCCACATTGAAAAAGCTGGGCGCCGAACCAGCCAATATCATGGGCGAATTGGAAAAATCACTGGAAAGGCTGCCCAGGGTGGAAGGGGCTCAGGTCGGCATCACGCCCCGCCTGAATAAGCTGTTGGATGGCGCCCTGGCCGAGGCGGCGCGGATGACCGACGAATACATGAGCGCCGAGCACGTCCTGCTTGTGATACCCGATGAAAAAGAAGGCGCCGCGGGGGCAATCCTCCGCAATGCCGGCGTGACCAAAGATAAAATACTCAGGACCCTTTTAGAAATTCGCGGCAATCAACGGATTACGGATCCCAATCCGGAAGAAAAATATCAGGCATTGAAGAGGTATGCAAAGGATTTCAATGAATTGGCCAGAAAAGGCGCCTTCGATCCGGTCATCGGCCGGGACGAGGAAATACGCCGGATCATGCAGGTGCTCTCCCGCCGGACTAAAAACAATCCTGTTCTCATCGGCGAACCGGGGGTGGGCAAAACTGCCATTGTGGAAGGATTGGCGCAGCGGATCGTTAATGGCGATGTCCCGGAAAATCTGAAAGGGAAGTCGGTAATCGGCCTGGATATCGGCTCCCTGATCGCCGGGGCCAAATACCGGGGCGAATTTGAAGAAAGATTGAAGGCCGTCCTGAAGGAAGTGGTCGCCTCTCAGGGCGACATCATTCTCTTTATTGACGAAATCCACACTGTTGTGGGGGCCGGTGCGGCGGAGGGCGCCGTCGACGCCTCGAACATGCTGAAACCGGCCTTGGCCCGGGGCGAACTGCGCTGTGTGGGCGCCACTACTCTCAACGAGTACCGCAAATACATAGAAAAGGATGCCGCCCTGGAGCGACGTTTCCAGCCGATCTACGTCAAGGAGCCGACGGTGGAAGACACAATTGCGATCCTGCGGGGGCTCAAAGAGCGCTACGAGGTTCACCACGGCGTACGCATCAAGGATCCGGCCATCATTGCCGCCGCCACCCTTTCCAATCGCTACATCAGCGACCGCTTCCTGCCGGACAAAGCGGTGGATCTCATCGACGAGGCGGCTTCGCGCCTCAGGATAGAATTGGACAGCATGCCCAAGGAAATCGATATGCTGGAAAGGAAAGCGATCCAGCTGGAAATCGAACGCCAATCCCTGAAGGAGGAAACGGAGAAAACCTCCGTCGAGCGACGGGAAAAGATCGACAAGGAACTGGCCGAACTCCGGGAATCCATGAACAGCATGAAATTACAGTGGAATGCGGAAAAGGAACCGATCAAGGCCATTCAGGAAATAGGGAGCAAGATCGAAGCTTATAAGACAGAGGAAAGCAATGCCCAACGCACGGGCGACCTGGCCAGGGCGGCGGAGATCAGATACGGTAAGCTGGTAGAATTGAACAAAGACCTGGAGAAGGAACAGGAAAAACTCAGCCAGATCCAAAAAGACAAGAAAATGCTGAAGGAAGACGTGGAGGCGGAAGATGTGGCCGAGGTCGTTGCCAACTGGACAGGCATTCCCGTCACCCGGATGCTGGAAAGCGACGTTCAGAAGCTGATCCAGATGGAGGAACGGCTTAAGCAGCGGGTAGTCGGCCAGGAAGAGGGTATCGCCGCTGTCTCCAGCGCCCTGCGCCGTTCCCGTTCCGGGCTTCAGGACCCGAACCGCCCCATCGGTTCCTTCATCTTCCTGGGGCCCACGGGCGTCGGCAAGACCGAACTGGCCCGGGCGCTGGCCGAATTTATGTTTGACAATGAGCAAGCGATGGTGCGGATCGATATGTCCGAATACATGGAAAAGCATTCTGTTGCGAGGATGATCGGCGCTCCTCCCGGCTACGTGGGATATGAGGAGGGCGGAGCCCTTACGGAGGCAGTCCGGCGCCGGCCTTATGCCGTCATCCTCTTCGATGAAATCGAAAAGGCCCATCCGGACGTCTTCAACATCCTGCTGCAGATTCTTGACGACGGCCGGTTGACGGATGGCCACGGCCGCACGGTGGACTTTAAGAATACCATCGTTATTATGACCTCCAACCTCGGGGGACAATGGATCCAGGACCCGGCGCTGGACGATGAAGAAAAGCGCAGCCGCACCATGGAAATCATGCGCGCCACCTTCAAACCGGAATTTCTCAACAGGATCGATGACACCATCATGTTCCGCGCCCTGGATAAGCAAGACATTTACCGGATTATCGACATTCAGATGCAGCTGATCCAAAGAAGGCTTGCGGAAAAGAAGTTGACCATCGAATTGACAGAGGGGGCAAAACATTATATAGCGGATCAAGGATTCAGCCTTGTTTACGGGGCCCGGCCGCTGAAGCGGGTGCTGCAGAAAATGGTCCTGGACAACCTGGCCCTGCAGATCCTGGAGGGAAGTTTCCAAGAGGGCGACAACATCGTTGTGGACTTTCAGGAGGGAAACGTAATACTGAAAAAATGATACTGGATTTTATGAATCGTCAGAAGATAACGTTCTGAGATTATTTATGGGGGGACCTAATGAACACTATTAAAACAACTTTACTCCTGGGCGGCTTGACCGGGCTGCTGATGCTGATCGGCGGTTATTTCGGCGGCCAGCAGGGCATGATTATCGCCTTCATTTTTGCCCTGGTCATGAATTTCGGGAGCTATTGGTTTTCCGATAAGATCGTTTTGAGCATGTATCATGCCCAGGAAGTTAACGAAAGCCAGGCGCCGGAAATATTTACCCTGGTGAGGAATCTTGCCTTACGGGCCTCTTTGCCCATGCCGCGGGTCTACATCATTCCGGAAGACACGCCCAATGCCTTTGCCACGGGTCGCGATGAAAACCATGCGGTAGTGGCGGTAACGGAAGGCATCTTGCGAATTTTGAACCGCGAGGAACTGGAAGGCGTCATTGCCCATGAACTCACCCATATTAAGAACAGGGATATGCTGGTCAGCTCCATTGCGGCCACTCTGGCAGGCGCCATTGTAATGCTGGCCCATATGGCGCAGTGGGCGGCCATTTTCGGAGGAGGCAGCCGCGACAGAGAAAATGACGGGGGTGGCGTGATTGGACTCATTGCTATGGCTATCCTGGCCCCCATTGCGGCAACGATCATTCAGATGGCCATCTCCCGCTCACGGGAATACGATGCCGATGCCGGCGGGGCGCGCATCTCGGGGAAACCATACGGCCTGGCCAGCGCCCTGGAAAAACTATCCCGGGCCTCACAATCCATTCCCCTGCAGGCGAACCCTTCGACGGCGCATCTTTTTATCGTGAATCCGCTCACGGGAAGATCGTTCATGAGCCTCTTCAGCACCCACCCGCCGATCGAGGAAAGGGTGGCCAGGTTAAGGGCGATGTTGCCCCGTTAGTAGTTAAGTGGGAGGGAAACATTAATGGAAGAAGAAAAAAAAGGCTTCGTCGTAAGAGATAAAAGATTCTCCGGTGAAAGCGGAAAAGACAGGGACGTTGAAAAACCGGTGGAGCAAGAGGACACCGAACAGCTGGCGAAGGGGACTGAAGAAGCGGAGGGGCAGGAACCGCCGGAAACTGCCTACCTGCCCGAAGTGAATTTTTATAACTTTGTCGTTTCCTTGAGTACGACCGCTTTTTACCATTTTGGCGACTTTGCGGACCCTGCCACCGAGGAGCAGGAGAAGAACCTGCCGGCGGTTAAGCAGATTATCGACACACTCGCCATGCTGCAGCAAAAGACCGCCGGGAATCTGGAGGCAGATGAAAGAAACCTCATGGAAGGAGTGCTTTTCGAACTGCGGATGCGCTATGTGAAAGAATCTTCCTGAAATGATCAAAGCATTATCCCCGGCGAAGGTGAATCTGCATCTGACCGTCCTCCGGAAGCGGGAAGACGGTTATCACGACCTAGCAACTCTCATGCAAAAGGTAAGCCTCTGTGATGAAATGACTTTTTCGCCGCTGCCCGGTGGCATAATCATCAAGTGCCCCGGATCTTCGCTTCCGGAAGACGAAGGCAACATCGTCTTCCGGGCGGCCAAGGCTTTTTTTTCCTACACCGCTTATAAAAAAGGCATTACCATAACCATCAAGAAGAAAATCCCTCTGGCCTCAGGCCTGGGCGGCGGGAGTTCGAATGCCGCTACCGCCCTTTTGGTCTTGAACGAAATGACCGGCAGCGGCTGCAGCGGGGAAGAACTGTTGCAAATAGGGAAAACACTGGGGGCGGATGTCCCTTTTTTTATTTACCGTAAAACGGCCGCCTGGGCTACCGGCATCGGCGATCGCCTGCAGGAGGCGCCTGACCTGCCGAAGCTATGGTTTTTGCTTGTTAATCCTGGATTCCCCCTGTCGACGAAGACGATTTATGACGGACTCAATTTAAGATTGACAAAAGAGCCTATAAATTATAGCATTCCGCGTTTTGATATAAGACCGGAAATTAACCTGATCAAAGGGCTCAAAAATGATTTGGAAGAGGTTACTCTGACGCTTCATCCCTTTTTAGATCAATTGAAGGAGTTCCTTTTGAGCTGCGGCGCACTGGGCTCCCTCATGTCGGGAAGCGGTCCCACAGTTTTTGGGATCTTTGAGACGGAAAAGCAAGCCCGGAAGGCCAAGGGAGCGTTAATAAGAAAGCGATGGGAAAAACTGGGAATTTATGTTGCCCATTCCCTCTGATCTTTGATCCCTGTTAGATACCAAAGCCCGGTAAGCGGGATAAGTCCCGCTACTGGGGAAAAGCGTGTTAACAAAGATTATTTTCTGCCGGCAAACCGCGGAAAATAATTTCTAACTTACTAAATGCGTGCGTTAAAGGCACTCCCGGATTTCCTGACGTCGTCGGTCTGGTTCCTTTGAGAAAATGGGGCGTCGTCAAGCGGTAAGACACAGGAATTTGGATCCTGCATTCGGAGGTTCGAATCCTCCCGCCCCAGCCAAATCAATGATCAACGAATGGATGTGATCAATTATCAACCTTCATTGATAAGCGATCATTGTTAACTGATAATTGTGTAGAAAGGATTCGGATGCTCGAAAGAATCAGGATTTTCTCCGGCAACGCTAATATTCCCCTGGCCAAAAAGATAGCGGAGAATCTAGGCGTTCCGCTGGGGATGGCCAATGTTACCACCTTCAGCGATGGTGAAACCAGGGTAGAAATCAATGAGAATGTGCGCGGCATGGATGCCTTTATCATTCAGCCCACCTGCCCGCCCGTAAACACTACCTGCATGGAACTTCTCATCATGATGGATGCCATGAAGAGGGCTTCCGCCGATCGGATAACGGCCGTCATACCCTATTACGGTTATGCACGACAAGACCGAAAAGTGGCTCCGCGCGCGCCGATTACAGCCAAGCTCGTGGCCGATCTGATCGTAACGGCCGGGGCCAACCGCATTTTGGCCATGGACCTGCATACCGGTCAAATCCAGGGATTCTTTAACATCCCCGTCGACAACCTCTTTGCCACGCCCGTACTGCTGGATTACCTGAAATATCACTACCCCGACAAGACAGTAATCGTTTCACCCGATACCGGCGGCGTTGCCCGGGCCAGGGCCTTCGGGACCCGGCTGGGCGCCAACCTGGCCATCATTGATAAACGGAGAGAAGGACCCAACGAAGCCCAGGTAATGAACATTATCGGCAAGGTGAAGGGGTGCCGGGTCATCATTCTTGATGATATGATCGATACGGCAGGCACGGTGATCCAGGCCGCCCAGGCCCTGGAAGAGGCCGGCGCCACGGAAGTCGTCGTTTGTTGCACCCATCCCGTGCTGTCCGGTCCCGCCATCGAGAGGATTGAAGGGTCCAATATCAAAGAGGTGTTGGTCACGGATACCATTCCCCTTCAGGAAAATGCCAAGGCCTGCAAGCGCATTACCGTGCTTTCGGTATCCGGGTTGCTCAGTGAGGCGGTGAAGCGCATCTATTATAACGAATCAGTAAGTTCACTTTTTGTATAGGAGGCACCAATGGAAATAAATGAGCTGAATGCCCTTGTCCGTAAGGAGTCCGGCAAAGGCCCGGCCCGCAGATTGAGAAGAGCGGGGCGCATACCCGCAGTCCTTTACGGACCGGGAGTAGAGGCAATACCGCTAAGTATAAGCACAACCGACCTTCTGAACCTCCGCAAGAAAGAGGAACAGGCCTTTATTAAGCTGATCATCGAGGATCAGGAAAAAAAGAGCGAAAGGCTGTCCGTTCTTAAGGAGTTGCAGGTGGAACCTTTAAGCAGGCGGTACGTGCATGCCGATTTTTATGAAATATCCATGGACCATGCCTTCACCTTTGATGTTCCTCTCCACTTTACCGGACATCCCCAGGGCGTGGAGGACGGTGGAGAATTGCATTTCCTGAAGAGAGATTTAAAAGTATCCGGTTTCCCGGGAATGCTTCCAGAATCCATCAACCTGGACATAAGCGGGCTCAAAATCGGCGACTCCTTAAGAGTACAGGACCTTTCCCCGATCGACGGCGTCACCACCCTGGACCATGAAGACACGGTGCTGGTCACCGTATCGGCCACAAAGGAAGCGAGCAGGCAGGCAGGGGAAGCGGAAAGCGAAGTAACCATAGCTGAGAAACCGGCCAAGTAAGCCACAGTAAAGGGCCATGAGGATAAATCTCCTGTGAAGCTGATCGTGGGTTTGGGAAATCCGGGAGATCAGTACCAGGCAACCAGGCATAATGTCGGGTTTGCAACCGTTGATTACCTGGCGGGACGACAGGAAATAGCATTGCAAAAACGTGGTTTCGAAACTGTCTATGGCACGGGAAGAATAGGGGATGAGTCAGTTCTCCTCGCCAAGCCTCAAACATACATGAATTTAAGCGGTGTCGCCCTGGCAAAGCTCTTGGCGTATTTCAAGGCCGATTGTGAAGATCTGATCGTCATCCACGATGACCTGGACCTGCCCTTTCAGACGGTGCGGTTGAAAAAAGGCGGCGGCGGCGGCGGACACAAAGGGATCACATCCATCATCGAGTGTTTGGGAAGTCCGGAATTCCTCAGGGTAAGGATCGGCATCGGAAAGCCCGCCCGCAAGTCCATGGTGGAAAGATACGTACTTTCTCCTTTCATGGGGGAAGAACTAACAGTGCTGCCCCGGGTCATTGCGCTGGCCGGCGAGGCGGCAAAAGAAATAGTCCTTAGCGGCATACAATCCGCCATGCTCAAGTATCATGGCAAGGGTCTGCTTGGCCTGGAAATTCCGGTCAAGAAAATTATCAATTCGTAAGTCACCAATTCTTCAAGGGAGGTCATGATGATTAAACGTTATCTTTTATTTTTCCTTACCGCGCTCGGGGCATTATCTCTAACTTCCGCCGCTTTTGCGGGGGAAGCCGATATCAACCTGCCGGACCTGTCCAGTGTAAGCTTTACCATCGCCGGGTCCGCCCTTTCCGGTCTTACCATTCTCTACTGGGGATTGGTAATTTGCGCCATCGGCATGATTTTTGGCATCCTGCAATACAAGCAGACCAAGAACCTTCCGGCCCATAAGTCCATGCTGGACGTTTCCGCCACCATCTGGGAAACATGTAAAACCTACATGACGCAGCAGGGAAAATTTCTGGCCTTTCTCTGGGCCCTGATCGCCCTTTGCATCATCTATTATTTTGCCGTATTACAACATGCCTCTTTCCAAAATGTACTGATTATTCTGTTCAGCTCGATCATGGGCATCCTCGGTTCTTACGGGGTGGCCTGGTTCGGCATCCGGATCAATACCGTGGCCAACTCCCGCGCCGCCTTCGCGTCCCTGAGCGGGGACCCCATCAACATCATCAATATCTGCCTGCGCTCCGGAATGAGCGTCGGGCTTCTGCTGGTCAGTGTGGAGTTGTTCTTCATGATCTGCATCCTGGCCTTTTTGCCCAAAGAATTGGCGGGGCCCTGTTTCGTGGGCTTTGCCATCGGCGAATCCCTGGGTGCCAGCGCTCTGAGGATCTGCGGCGGCATCTTCACCAAGATCGCCGACATCGGCTCCGATCTGATGAAAATCGTCTTTCACCTGCCCGAGGATGATCCCAAGAATCCGGGCGTCATTGCTGACTGCACAGGCGACAATGCCGGTGACAGCGTGGGGCCCACGGCGGACGGCTTTGAAACTTACGGCGTTACCGGCGTGGCTTTGATCGCTTTCCTGGCCCTGGCGCTGACCGCCAATCCCTATATGGCCGGCACACTGATCATCTGGATCTTCGCCATGAGAATTTTGATGATCCTGACCTCGCTGGCGTCCTATTTCATCAATGAAAGTATCAATGCCACACTTTACACCGGCAAAAAAGAACTGGATCTGGAACAACCGCTCACCAATCTTGTCTGGCTTACCTCCACCGTCTCCATCATTGTCACTTTCATCGCCAGCTACATCCTGCTTTCCGATCTTAAGCCGGTGGAAACCTATGGCTCTCTTTGGTGGGCCCTCGCCTTGATCATCAGTTGCGGCACCATCGCCGGCGCCCTGATACCTGAATTCACGAAGGTCTTCACCAGCACTAAATCGCGGCATTGTGATGAAGTAGTCAACTCGGGGCGGCAGGGAGGCGCCTCCTTGGTCATTCTTTCCGGCTTTGTGGCCGGCAATTTCTCCGCCTTCTGGGAGGGGCTCACCATCCTGGTCCTCATGCTGATCGCCTACCTCGTCTCAACGAACCCGGCCGTCATAGCGGTGATGCCCCCGGCCTTCAAGTTCGCGGCGCCGGTTTTTGCCTTCGGTCTGGTGGCCTTCGGTTTCCTCGGCATGGGGCCGGTAACCATCGCCGTGGACAGCTTTGGGCCCGTCTCGGATAATGCCCAATCCATCTATGAACTTTCCATGATTGAGCAGATCCCGAACATCAAGCAGTCCATTCAAAAAGATTTCGGCTTCGCACCGGATTTCGAACATTCCAAGGAATACCTCGAAGCCGCCGATGGCGCCGGCAATACGTTCAAGGCCACCGCCAAACCGGTCCTCATCGGCACGGCGGTCGTCGGCGCCACCACCATGGTGTTCGGCATCATCATGCTCCTGGAGAATGTCTTCGGCTCCGTAATCGCCAAGCTGAGTCTGGTGCAGCCGGAAATCATCCTCGGCTTGTTGATGGGCGGCTGCGTTGTCTACTGGTTTACAGGCGCTTCCACGCAGGCAGTGGTCACCGGCGCCTACCGGGCCGTGGTCTTTATCAAGAATAACATCAAACTGACAGACAAGGCCGCCTCCTTGGCCGACAGCAAGGAAGTCGTAAGGATTTGCACAATTTACGCTCAAAAGGGGATGATCAATATCTTTGTGGTCATCTTCTTCATGACCCTGGCGCTGTCGTTTTTCAATCCCTACTTTTTCATCGGCTATCTGATCGCAATTGCTTTTTTCGGACTTTTCCAGGCCATTTTCATGGCCAATGCGGGAGGATGCTGGGACAATGCCAAGAAAATAGTTGAAGTTGATCTGAAGGAAAAGAACACCCCGCTCCACGAGGCAACCGTTATCGGCGACACCGTGGGCGATCCCTTCAAGGATACCTCATCCGTTGCCCTGAACCCGGTAATAAAGTTCAGCACGCTCTTCGGTCTCCTGGCTACGGAAATTGCCGTGGAAATGCAGAAGGCTGGTTATGTAGGAATGAAAACGGCTTTGGCCGTTGGCTTCTTCCTCATCGCCCTGGTCTTTGTCTACCGTTCCTTCTACGGAATGCGAATATCAGGCGAGCATTTATAGTCGCCAATACAGGGCGAACACAGATTCGCTGGCTACCGCTGAGACAGCTCGATTGCAAAAAAAGCGCCCCAAAAGGCGCTTTTTTTGCAATCCTACCTTCCCAATTCTTTTGCAGCAGCGGCGGGCTCAGGCGCCCTTCGGGTCTCTTTTATTGCCTGCCAACCCCTGGCGAATCGGGCGGAACCCTTTCCAGGGTTCTTGTCAAGTCCAATTCCTCCCGCTGACCGAATCCCTGCTCGTTGCTGATAAAAAACAGGCGGGAGGGCGTCAGCTCATAAAATTTCACCCCCTCCACTTTGCCCAGTACTTTCGCTCCCAGTTTTTGCGGCGAGGAAAAGAAATCGGCCACATCAGGAAACTTCCTGACGAAGGCCAGGGCCAGCCGTCCGCACTCCCATATTCCGCCGGCTATTTTGACCGTACCCTCCAACTGAACGCCTTTGATCAGACGCCAGCGGCTATAGTCTTCGTCAATCGTTGCCGAAACCCGGGCGTCCTGCCCTAAATTCAAACCATGCCGGCTGGTGGGGCTGCTTACAAAATAGAGACTGAAACCCTGATTTACATAAAAAACCGTGGCCGCATGCGGCAAGCCTTGTCCTACCGTGGCCAGGCACAAAGTATGGTGGCTTTTCAGATATTCGAGGATATTGTTCCTTAATGCTGTTTCTTCCATTTTTTTTAATTATCTAATCGTCAGAAGCAAGGGCTTCCTTAAATCGCCGACCGGTAAAGAATGGTCTTGACCTTTTCCAAGAGCGCGGCCCGGTTTTCCGGATATTTGATCGTGGTTACCGGTTGCCAATCTTGCCAATCCCCAAGGATATCATTGTAGAGGATCGCACAGGCCCGGGAAACCTGCACTGAGCCGCCGGGGCAGACAGTCTCCAGGCAATGAACCAGCGCCTCTTGCAGGCGATTCCGTTCCACTTCTTCCTCCGCATGAAACACAACCGCCGTACTGGCGGAGCCTGGCTTTCCGTTGCCTAACTTGCCATAAACGTGACCACCGGGATATCTTTTTTCAAACTCTCCGAGCAGGGCCAGCGCCTCATCCAAATCCCCCACCACCGCGGTTATTTTCCAGCAGTGGAAGGCCCCCCCCAGATCGATCGCCCGGCGATCATCGCGCAAGTGCTCATAAAGATTATGGATGCAAGGCAGACAGCGGCCATAAATATTGGCTTTGGTTTTCTTCAGGGAGGGATCACTTTCAAAGCTGACCCAATAAATTCCTCCCTGGACGCAGGGAATTTCCGCAAGGTAAATCCGCCAGGCGGCATCGCTCATAAACTCAGGCTCTCAATGGAATTTTGGCGCCAGATTAACAAATGGCCGGGGAGAAAGCAATGTCGGAATCAAATCCCTTTTTAACTCCTGAGATAACGCTTATTACGATAAAGGCGGTCGTAAATCTGCGGAGACAAGCTTTGCTCTTTGAATTGGCGCTTCCGAGATGCACGCAGCGAAGATTGCAACTTCAACCGCGGCGCGCCGCCTCGATTGCAGCGATGTCGATCTTTTTCATCTCCATCATCGCATCGAACGCGCGCTTGGCGGCGGCGGGGTCGGGATCGGTTATCGCTTTGGTCAGAGCGATCGGCGTAATCTGCCAGGACAAGCCCCATTTGTCCTTGCACCACCCGCACGCACTCTCTTCGCCGCCGTTGCCGACGATTGCGTTCCAGTAACGATCGGTTTCGGCCTGGTCAGCGGTTGCGATCTGAAACGAGAAGGCTTCGCTGTGCTTGAACGCGGGTCCGCCATTGAGCCCGAGGCAGGGAATTCCCATTACACTAAACTCGACCGTCAACACATCCCCTTTTTTCCCGGCCGGAAAGTCTCCCGGCGCGAGGTACACCGCGCCAACGGATGAATCGGGAAAAGTCTTGGCATAAAATCGCGCCGCGTCCTCGGCGTCGCCATCGTACCAAAGGCAAATCGTAATCTTTGCTTGCTTATCCATGTCACTCCTCCATCGTTATGAGTCACCGACGCCGCAGTAAAATGATGCGCTCGCGGTCCAAGGACATTGGCGCGGCTGATATTTCCGCGTCAATAAACTCCGCAAAATCCATGCCATGTGAGCCGATCCGGAAGCCCAGACCGGTCAAGCCACCATTCCGTCGGAAAGTCCGACTCTGGCGACATAACGACGAGTTCACCGGTAGCGTAAGCGGTCCGGTGGAAAGCCGGGCTATGCCACGGGGCTAAACATGAACAGGCTCGAAACGATGAATACGCGACAGCACATCAGAGAGTGCGTCTTTGGCTATCGCTGTATCGTAATCTGTCTGCAAGCCGACCCAGAAACCGTCGCTAGTTCCGAAGAAACGAGACAGGCGTAAGCCGGTATCAGCGGTCACGGCCCGCTTGCCCGCAATGATTTCTCCGATGCGCCGTTGCGACACTCCGATTTCTTTGGCAAGCCGGTATTGGGTAATTCCCATCGGCTTCAAAAATTCCTCCAGCAGAATTTCGCCAGGGGTAGGGTAAGGTATTTCACGCGGCATGGTCACTCTCCTTCAATGGTAATCGACGATCTCAACGTCATAGGCATGGCCGCCCTCGAAGCGGAAGCATACGCGCCATTGATCGTTGATGCGGATGCTCCATTGTCCGACTCGTTCGCGCTTCAATTGTTCCAGCCTGTTATTGGGAGGAATACGCAGGTCTTCCAGCTTTTCCGCCCGGTTGATCATCGCCAGCTTCCGCAAAGCCACGACCTGAATATTCACGAAACGGGCAACCCGCTTGCCGTTGAACAGTGATTCAGTGTCTGAACACTTGAACGTCGAGATCATATATAAATACTAACGAGATGCGTTAGTAATGTCAAGCGTTATTCGCACTTGCACCGCCCCACTTTCCATGACCGTGACTGGAATGATTTGTTGGACGTCATTCGAATGGCCCGGCAGTACTTGACCTCTTCGAACTACTTTCCAGCAAGTTTTTCAGGGTCTTCAGGTCTTTTTGGACAGTTGCCTTGTCCTGCTCGAACTGCTCGTCAGGCATTCCCGGCCGGCGAATCAGCGTGAACAGGAACTCACTTCCTTTGCCATGGGGGACAACACGCATGGGGTTATGAACGCTGACACCCGAATCGAGTTGGACGTCATGATCCAAAACGCCGAATTGATTTTTGGGTGCGAACTTGACCCGCGCTTTCCCGAACGGGGCCTCGACAACCCAATCATCACCATCTCTCTTAACTTCTGATTGTGCCAACCCTGCCGCCCAGAGCGGAAGATGCCGAGGGTCGGAAGCAAACTCATAGACCTCAGTTGGTGGGCAGTCGATGTAAATGCTGAGATTGAAGACATCGTTCATGGAAAACACCTCTCTCTAGCGTACAGGCTCCGGTGGCAAGGAGGACCAGAAAAACTAAATTTGCAGAAGTCTGAATTTTCACGGTTGCGCCCAACGTGGCGATCACCGGCCCGCGGAACGCGGGTCCGCGTGGATTGCATGGTTATGTGGCCTTTATTTCAATTCGTTTCTTGTTTATTGTCTTGCCAAAGCTTATCAATAAGAATAAATACTCTTTCTCTTTTTTCGTCATATCGGTACCACTTCACACGATGGTCTTTTATGTTGACTTCTTTTATATCAGTCCAAGGTGTAGGAGAAAGTTCAAAACCAAAATCTCCCAGCCCTTTGTCAGGTGGCATAACGCCAACTTTTTTCTTGTAATTCCAAGTCAATTTGTAGGAACCACATTTTATATAAGAATTCCCCGGCTGATAGATAAACGGGCGGAACGGGCCTTTAACTGGAAAAGCTGATGCAACATCTTCGCTTTTCGTCATATTATTATTGTTTGAAAAATCCCCACTGCCGTCGCCCTGATAATAAACCTCATATGCTGCGAACTTTTCTTTTCCATCTTTCTCAGTCCAAAACTTGGTGAACTTCAATGCACAGTAATTTAAATCTTTGCGTATTAATAATATTCTGTCCAAGGGTACTTCTACGCAGTTAAAGTAGATAGCTACTTCATTGTCTTTAGGTTCCAGATAGTCATATGTACCAGCTAGGCTTGTTGCAGTAGTAAACGCCATAAATATATAAAAATTCAGTAGTATTGTTACCGCAGTCTTCATTAATATGCCTTTATGCTTCGTCACATAACCAATGTTTATCTGTATCCTTTATAATATACTAAACGCCGCCCCGCTTTTCCTTTTAATACACCGAAGGCAAATAATCATCTTTTAATGTAACTACTTGAAAAGTCATGAATCCCTCACCTAATGGCCGTCCTTCATCCGGTGTATTACGCGGATCGGCGTAAATACACCGGATGATTCATAAAAAATCAACGGGAGTGCAGGGCCTCCCGCAGCCGGTCAAGGAGCTTGAAGGGGTGACTAACTGATTAATCGGGCAGCACACGGACGGGTACCGGCACCGGTCGGGTCCTCTGGCTAAGCACATTGGGCAATGGCGCTCTCAATTCGGTCATTTCTTGACTCCTCCAAGATTGGTGAAGGTTGAAAAGAAAGGCAGCGCAAATTAACCACCTTTCGCCACCTTAGTCAAACATTTTGCGCAGATTTTGGGATGACGCCGGTGGATCTCTTATCGGATACAGGACCGGCGCCAACATTAGGTTTCAAAGAACTGGTTCCCAGCTTCCGCCGGGACAATGCCAGGAATGACTAAAGAATTTTCATGCTGCGCGGTGACCTGCAGTGCATGGGGTTTCCTTGGAAAATATAACCCTGGATCCCCGCTTACGGGGGAATGACTACGGGTGCCTCCCTTACCCGTACTGGACCGCCGGACATTTAACCACCGGGAGGGGAACCCTTCGTGAACTCCGCTTGACAAATCAGCGGATAATCATTATTAATGGCCAAAATGAAGAAGTTATCCGGTGTCCATCCGGAAATTTCCGATGGATGCCATCTTAGGAATGACTGACCGGTCATTATCATATCATTAACAAATTACTAACAATTTTTAAGCAGAAGCGTAAATTTTATCAAGGAGGGTGGACGTGATTCGACAAAATATTATGCGGGGTTGTTTTACCTTAATGATGGGGATACTGGTTTTTCTTTTAAGCGCACCCGCGTTGGTGCCGGCGGCCGAGGAAAAGGATACCGGTCCGGAGAGAGGAATTGCCATCTATACTGAGTATTCGGGAATTTCCATCCCCCAAGGGGAGTCGGTCCGCATGGACCTGACCGTGGACAACAAAGGCAAGAAAGACGAGAACATCATCTTAGCTTTGACCACTGTTCCCAAGGGCTGGAAAGCCTCTATCAGGGGTTTCAGTTTCACCGTCGATGGCGTAACCGTAGCGGGCCGAAAAAACCGTTCCCTGACTTTTAGCGCCGAGCCGGAGAAGGGAACTAAACCGGGCAGCTACCTTTTCCAGATCGATGCCCGGACAGAGGATAGTAAATTCACTTCCAGGCAGAAAATCACCGTAACAGTCAAGGAAAAAACTACCGTCTCCGAAGACTTTCAGGTGACAACTTCCTATCCTATGTTAAGAGGTCAGCCGGATTCCAAGTTTGAATTCTCCATCGACATCAGCAATAAAAGTGAAAGCGAAAAGAGTTTCAATTTGTCCGGCCAGGCCCCCGAACGGTGGGATGTGAATTTCAAACCCTCTTACGAAGACAAGCAGATTTCCACTTTGCGCATCAAGGCCGGGCAAAGCCAATCCGTTTCGGTAGCGGTTACACCGCTGAGAGATACGACTGCCGGCACCTACCCGGTAAATGTTACCGTCAGCACCGGTGAAAAGAAAGTTGAAGTCAAACTGGCCGTCACCCTCACCGGCACCTATCATCTTGACGCCGGCACCCCAACGGGTCTGCTTTCGCTCGACGCCGGTCAGGGCAAGCCTGCCAATCTTTCGATTTACGTTAAGAACACGGGCACGGCGGTCAACCGTAATGTTGCACTCAGCTCCTTCAAGCCGGAGAACTGGAAGGTGGAATTCAAGCCGGAAAAGATCGAGGCCCTGGAGCCGGGAGTGCTGAAACAGGTAGAAGTTACCATCACTCCCTCCGCCCAGGCGCTGGTAGGCGATTATTCCGTTTCCATCTCCGTGGATGGTGAAAGGAGCAGCAGCAAAAACGTGGAATTGCGTGTCTCCGTCAAGACCTCTCCCGCCTGGGGTTGGATCGGGATCATCCTCATCATCCTGGTGCTGGCGCTACTCGGCGGTTTGTTCCTGCGACTGGGGAGGAGATAAAGTGGACAGGCAGCCTATTATCGAGTGCCGGGATTTGACAAAGATTTACGGCCAGCAGGTCGCCGTCAATCACTTGAACCTGACAATTTACGAGGGTGAAGTATTCGGTTTTCTGGGACCGAACGGCGCCGGTAAAACCACCACCCTGCTGATGCTGCTGGGACTCAGTGAACCAAACGCCGGCAGCGCCACGGTTTGCGGTTTTGATCCCACGCGGGAGCCCTTAAAGGTCAAGCGGGTCGTGGGCTACCTGCCGGAAAATGTCGGCTTTTACGACGACATGACGGCGCTGCAAAACATCCAATTCGTGAGCCGCTTAAACGGCATACCGGACGACGTGTCTTTACCCCTCATCGATGAGTTGCTCAAGGTAGTCGAACTGGATACCGAGAAAACGAAAAGGGTGGGGCATTTTTCCCGCGGTATGCGGCAGCGTTTGGGGATCGCCGAGGTGCTGATCAAGGAGCCCAAGGTAGTATTCCTGGATGAACCGACGCTCGGCCTGGATCCTGACGGGACGGCAAAGATGCTCGATCTCATTTGTTCCCTGAGCAAGGAAAAAAACATCACCATCTTTTTTTCCTCGCACTTGCTGGATCAGGTGCAGAAGATCAGTGACCGCGTAGGCATTATGATCAAGGGCAATCTCGTTGCCGTGGGACATATCGATGAATTGGCCAAAGCCAAATTCGGGCTGGACCAGGGGGATTATACCCTGGAGGAGATCTATATGAAGTACTTCAAGGAGGGTCAAGCGTGAAAGGTTTGTTTGTCATCTGCCGGAAGGAGTTGTCGGATCACTTCAGCTCCACACGTTTCATACTGCTTTTCACTGTGATTATGATGGTAAGTCTGGTTACGGCTTACATGGTCGGCGCCGGACTGCGGGATGAATTGCAGGGAGTGGCCAAACCGACCCTGGTATTTTTGCTGCTCTTCACCTCGCCGGGCAAGTTTTTTTCCCTGATCCAGTTTATCGCCTTTTTCGGCCCGCTGATCGGGATCGTCCTGGGTTTCGATGCCATTAACAAGGAACGCAGCACCCGCACTTTGAGCAAGGTGGTCTCCCAGCCGATCTATCGGGATGCGATCATCAACGGCAAATTCCTCGCCGGCGTGATCATCATCGCCGTCATGGTGTTCAGCATTGTGATGTTGATATCCGGCCTGGGCCTGACGCTGATCGGCGTCGTTCCGGGCCCGGAAGAAATCGGCCGCCTGGTCATCTATCTCGTTCTCAGCATCTTCTATATTTCTTTCTGGCTGGGACTTTCCATACTCTTTTCCATCACCTTCCGCAGCATAGCGACCTCCGCTCTGGCGGCGGTCGCCTGTTGGATCTTCCTGTCTTTTTTTGTGGCCATTGGGGCAGGGATTGCTTCCGATATGCTGGCCCCGGTCGAGCAGAATGCCGCTGCAACCAACCCGGAGATGGTGATCCGGCATGAGCGGGTGCGCAGCGTCTTTTCCCTGCTTTCACCGATGACGCTTTATAGTGAAGGAACAACCACCATCCTCGATCCGCTGAGGAAGACAACTCAGACCATTCTTTTGATGGGCCCCATGGAAAGGCTTTCCCTTTCCCGTTTTCAAAGCCCCCTTCCTTTACTGCAAAGTGTTTACCTGGTCTTCCCGCATATAATCTCGCTGATTGCGATCACCATGATCTTCTTTGCCGCTTCTTATATCGTTTTCATGCGCCAGGAAATCCGTTCCACCTGATAAACCATCCTTTGCCGGGGCGAATCATGATTCGCCCCGGCCGCCATCCTACCGGCGCACAAATTTCTCCGCGTGGGCCTTATGCCTTTGCCAATTGCCCAGATAAACCCCCGCCAGATCCTTGTTTCTGATGATTAAGATATTCTCGGCGTTCTTTTCCTCGGCCGCTTTGGTGAAATTGAAGCTTCCGGTAACCACGATTATCCCGTCGATGACCATTATCTTGTTATTGGCAATCGCATGCCGGGAATCGATGTAGGTCGGGATACCCATCCCGGCCGTGACATCACCGGCCGTATATTTGGCCGACCGGTTGGATTTATCAAGGATGATTTCCACGTGGACGCCTTTTTTATGAGCCCGGACGAGGGCGGCGGCGATCTCTTCAGAAGTAAAGGCATACGCCTGGAGGAGAATCTCTGATTGGGCGCTGTTTATCTCCTTGACAATGGTATCGGTACATTCATCATCGGGACTGAAATAGACCCGGCAGCGGGCGTCCTTGAGTTTCACGTCGTCAGCCTGGACAAGGGAAAGGGACAGGAAAAGCGAAATACCGGCAATAACAGGTAAGAAAGCCATTTTTTTCATGTTGCACCTCCTCTTCGTCCTCTGAAAGAAGTCTTTAACAGACTTCCACCGAACCCGATAAAGCGCAGAAAAAATTTCTCACTTACTAAATTACGGCCGTATTCTCGGTGTTTTGCCAGCCATTGTCAAATTAAAATATGCACGGCAAGGCAGAGCAAAGAATACACTTATGTATCGTTTGCTGCATAATCGTACAATTATGTATAATTTATCAGGGTCTCTGGGCTTTTGATCCCCTGCTGAAAAAGTCCTGCCACCCGGCACCCTTCCCACTCCTTTCGCTCGCCCACCGACCGACTTCGCGCCAGCTATTGCTTTGGCAGACTAATTGCACAATTTGATTAGATTTTGTTTTTTGATCAAATTTCCCAAGGAGGGTCAAGCAAACATGGGCAATCCAATCAACGCAGGTGACACGGCCTGGATGCTGGTCTGCTGTTCCCTGGTGTTACTGATGACGCCGGCCCTGGCACTCTTTTATGGGGGCATGGTACGGCGAAAAAACGTTCTTTCCACTCTAACCCTGAGCTACACCTTCATGGCCCTGATCGGCGTGCAGTGGGTGCTCTATGGTTATTCCCTGGCCTTTGGCACTGATATCAAAGGACTCATTGGCGGCCTCAACTTCCTGGGGTTTAACGGCGTAGGGCCTCTTCCCAACCCCGACTACAGCAAGACCATTCCCCACGGGCTGTTTGCGGCGTTTCAAATGATGTTTGCCGTCATCACCCCGGCACTCATAACGGGCGCCTTTGTAGAACGGGTGAACTTCAAGAGTTTTCTGATATTCAGCCTGCTTTGGGCCACTCTCGTCTATGACCCCCTGTGCCACTGGGTATGGGGACAGGGCGGCTGGTTGAAAGAAATGGGGGTGCTGGATTTTGCCGGCGGGACAGTGGTGCATATTGCCGCTGGTTTTTCGGCGCTGGCCTTTGCCCTGGTTATCGGGCCGCGCAAGGGCTTCGGCAAGTCACCCATGGAACCCAATAATATTCCTCTGACGGTTATCGGGGCCGGCCTGCTCTGGGTGGGGTGGTTTGGCTTTAATGCTGGCAGCGCCCTGGCTGCCGACGGCGTGGCCGTAAATGCCCTGCTTACCACTAACACTTCGGCGGCCACGGCGGGTCTCGTCTGGGTGTTTCTTTCCTGGCCCCCCGGGCGGGCGCCGAACCCCGGCCC